>OLPZ01000004.1_pt1 | contig 229883 bp, 201 predicted proteins | sample 1672711 | NCBI WGS metagenome assembly OLPZ01 (sample SAMEA3136716, study PRJEB25190) | human gut metagenome
GCGGGCGCCCTGGGAGCGGGTGACAGTGGGCCGGGGTCCGGTAAGCGCGGGACCTGGGAGCGGGCTGGCGGCGGAAAGCAACGCTGGGGAGCGGCGCACAGGTGCAGGATGCGGGCGATGGCTCGTTTCTGGCTGTAGTGGGACGGTTGCTGCGAGGGTGGTTGTGCAGGGAAGGGGAAATGAAAAAAGAGACCGCATATGCGGCCTCTTTACGTTAAAGCGATAAGTTACGAACGCCTGTATGGCAAGCTCGAACGCGAGCTGCGTCTTAGTAGTTCTCGGCGTGTACTTCGAAGTAGCTCTTGGGGTGAGCGCATACGGGGCAAACTTCAGGAGCCTTGGTGCCAACAACGATGTGGCCGCAGTTACGGCATTCCCAAACCTTGACTTCGCTCTTCTCGAAAACCTGAGCGGTTTCGACATTCTTCAGAAGGGCACGATAACGCTCTTCATGATGCTTCTCGATTTCGCCAACCATGCGGAACTTGGCCGCCAGAGCCTTGAAGCCCTCTTCTTCTGCGGTCTTGGCGAAGTCATCGTACATATCGGTCCACTCGTAGTTTTCGCCATCAGCTGCAGCTGCGAGGTTTGCTGCGGTGTCACCGATGCCGCCGAGCTCCTTGAACCACAATTTTGCGTGTTCCTTTTCATTATCGGCGGTCTTCAGGAACAGGGCGGAAATCTGCTCCATACCTTCCTTCTTAGCTACGGAAGCGAAGTAGGTGTACTTGTTGCGAGCCTGGGACTCGCCAGCAAATGCTGCCTGAAGGTTTTTTTCGGTCTGGGTACCTGCATACTTGTTCTCGCTCATTTTGGGCTCCTTTCGCGAGATGATTGCTAGTTATGAAGGGCGTCTTTGCCAACGCGTGCTTCTGTACATTCAGGGCAGAGATAGGTGACGTTCAAATCATATGAAATGATCTGGGCACCAGAATCCCGCTGGATGGACTCAGTGAAATCTTCTAGCGAGACATCAACGAGCCTGCCACAATTCTGGCACACTAAATGGTCGTGCCGGGTGACGTTGTCGTAACGATCGGGAAAGCCGGGAACAGCCACTTTACGGATGAGGCCTTTGGCATAAAGACCGGCAAGGTTGTTGTACACCGTTGCCATGGAAACCTTTGTGCCCCGCTCCTTGAGGTGTAAATACACCTGTTCTGCCGTGGGGTGATCAGTGGAGGCATTGATGGTGTCAAGAATGATCTGTGCGTTCTTGTTCATTTATGCCCCTCCTTAAAACCTCGAATTAGAACAGTTCCAATTTACAGTGATATATGAGAGTAGTCAAGTATCATTTAGAGAAATTCAAATTCTGGTTAAGATTTGGGCGAACACGAGGGGTGCTTTAGACTCGGGCGGACACGAGGGGGATCTTTGGACCCGGGATGACATGAGTGGCTTTGGATGCGAGTAATCGTGAAGGGGAGCCTTGGATTCAAGCAACCGCGAAGTGCTGCTTTGGACTCGGGAGAGCATGAAGGGGCTTTGGGTGCATACAAGCTTGAAGGGGTGTTTTGGATACGGGCTGGCGGTTTCCGATGAGCGTCATCTGGCAGTATGCAGCGTTCTGCCTCACTGCTCTTCAGCAAATAAATACGTCCGATCATAATAAGGCGCACTTCTCAAACTCGGCCTTACCTTTTTCGATCGGAGTTCGGGAAGTGCAGCCCAAAATGATCAAGGCGTATAAGCAAAGCTTTGATTAATTACTGCAGCTCAAGTGCGCAGATGTTCTCTACGTGGTTGGTGTGGGGGAACATGTCGACAGGCTGAACCTCGGTAAGTTGGTATCCGTGCTTAACGAGATATTCAACGTCGCGTGCCTGCGTGTTGGGATTGCAAGAGATGTAGACGATACGCTTCGGCGCCAAGCTGCAAGCAGAACGGAGGAACTGCTCGTTTGATCCTGCGCGTGGCGGATCCATCAGCAGAACATCGAGCGATTCGCCTTCCTTCGCCAGCTTATCCATGAAATGCCCGGCATCTTCAGCGGTGAAATCGGCATTCTCGATGCCGTTGTGGCGTGCGTTTTCGCACGCGTCTTTGATGGCGGATGCCACGTTGTCTACGCCGATCACGCGTGCGGCATGGGCGGTTTCGGCACCAGGCAGCCCCTTTGCCGCCACCAGGCCGATGGTGCCTGTTCCGCAATAGGCATCCATGGCTGTTTCAGTGCCGGTAAAATGCGCCATCTCGATGGCCTTTCGGTACAGCACTTCGGTTTGCGTGGCGTTGACCTGGTAAAACGAATGCGATGAAATACGGAACGTGAGCCCGCAGAGCTCGTCGATTATGAATCCTGGGCCATAGAGCGTCTTTTCGCCTTCATCGCCCAAGATCACGTTGGTTTGGCGGGTGTTTACGTTCTGCACCACGGTGGTGATGGCGGGGCAGCGCTTTTTCAGCTCGCGGCAAAAATTGCGCGAGGCGGGAAACTCCTTGCCGTTAGTAACGACGGTGACCAGCAATTCGCCGGTGGTGTGCCCTACGCGTATAACGGCGTGACGAATGAAGCCTGTGTTGGCATCTTCGTTGTAGGGCTCCATGTGATAGCGCTGCATGAGCGACCGAATAGCCAAAACCGCTTGCTTGGCGTCTTTGTTTTCCAAGAGGCAGGAATCGGTGTTGACGACGCGGTGCGTGCCAGCTGCGTACATGCCGCAAAGGATTTCGTGCTGCGGTGCGCTCTTGGCGCCGGCATTGCCCTTCTTGCCCCGAGGCTTCTTTCCGCCTTTAGTCTTCCGTCCTGGAACATAGGGCGAAGTGACCTTGTTGCGGTAGTAATAGGGTTCGTCCATCCCTGCAATGGGGTTGAACACGGTGCCCTCGCCTGCGAAAGGCTCGAAGAGTTTAATCATCTTGTTTTGCTTGCGTTCCAGCTGTTTCTCGTAAGGAAGGGAAAGCAACTGGCAGGCTCCGCATTGCTTTTGCGCAGAGCAGTGGGGCATGTTCATGGAAGGGGCTCCTTTAAGTGTGTGCACGTAAGAAGTGTAGCGGATGCAACGCGCTTGCAGGGAAACGACATCACAATACGAAAGCCTTTGCTTTAGGTTTGCTTGGTTGCGGCGGGCTGTCTGTTCGGGTAACGGGGATGGGCTTGGGCGAATCGGCTCGGCATCGACGATAGCCGCTTAGGGATCGTCTGTTTCCAACGAAGCCCTTTGGGAGCAGGGGCGCCAACAGTGAAAAAGAGGCCCGATAGCGGCAGTGCATTATCGGGCCGTGTGCGTTTGCCTATTGCTCGCTGAAGGACTGTTCGGAAACGTTCCTGTGCCGTAGTCGGAATGCCTTTTTCGGTAAGGCGCAGGCCAATAACGCAGCAGCCGTATTTCGCGGCGATTGCTTTGATGGGCTGGGGCTGAATAGTTAGCGGCAAGTCACCGTTGCCGGGGCTGAAACGCATACGGGTAAAGAGCCCCGCCCGAGCGGCTTCGCGGGTGATGTCGTCTTGTGCCGCCCGCGCCACTTCCTCGATAAGCAGATTGCAACAGGCATCATAGAGCATGGCATCGAGCGGGTTGGTGGCGGCCGGCGTTCGTACTTGGCGCAGGCTTCGGGATGGTGCGAGGGTATTCGAGCCACCTACGCCGCTACCGTTCGCTGCGTTCCTTCGTTCATTTTCTTAATTATTTTAATTTGAAACGCCGAGTGTCCTCGACCACCCTCGCGCCACCCCGAAGCCTGCGCTATTTTGCACTGCTGGTTGGGAGTTCCTATGGGCTCGTCGTCATCTACAACTAATCGTTAATGCCCTAAACCTTTTTTCCTTAATGCTGAATGGCCTGGCTGAATAGGCTGATTCATTATCGGTCGATTTGGGAATTCTGCTGAATTGCGAAAGTTTGAGCAAATGCTCCAATTCAGTTCGCAAAGGAGGGGTTCCCTTACAGAAGAGGTGTAGCTATGCGTTTCCTCAATGTTGTCATGTTGTTGGTGTTTGCCCTCGGATTGCTAGGCTGCGCAAACTCAAGCCAATCGGCGGATGACGCTTCAGGGAATACCCCATCGGGGCGGAACGTTTTTCTTGTTGACCAAGATCATAAAACGTTGCTTAGCTTGGGTGAACCTTCTGTGCTGCTTGGCGGGGCCGAGGAAAATTGGCGTTGTCTTGCTTCATACGATCTTGATGTCTCTTTTATTCTTGGGGAATCTCGCGGCTCCCTTGTTGCTCTTTCGGTTTCGGGGGAGGGCGAATGCGGTGTTTTCTCCGCGGCTGATCAGGATGAAATTCTTGAGTCGGGTTCGATGCCCAATCGTTGTGATGCGGGTTCTTCCTCTTTGAGAATTGGTTGTCTTGTCGATTTGGGCGAATCTGCCTGTTCCCAATTGGTGAATGGCAACGGACCTCAGGAGCGTCAACTTGCAGAAAAAGTCGCCTCTAAAATGGATGGGTTGATGATTGTGGCAACGATGGATTCGGGTGCTGAATACCAATGGGAGTTGGTCCAGGGCAAGTAGCAACAAATTGCAAAGTTTGGGGCAATCAGAAAGCCTATGCCTATAGGGGAATTACGATTACCCATAAAGCCGGGATAGAAGCTATGTCCTGGTCTGGAAGTCAAAATTACATTACGGGTTGGGCTTATGAAAAAACCAATAGTTCGATTGTGGAAGGCAAGATTGGTGCTAGTGCTGATCTTTATGATGGTGCTGAGTTGTTGATTAATTCGACAAAGCCGATTTGGAATGCCGCTGGCGAAAAAGATGTAGGCGTTGGCGCTGGTGCAGTTAGAAATATTGGTGGGAACTATTACGCTGAAGATGGGGAAATGCAGATAGGCGTCTTTGAGTTTTCTGATCCTCTGCGAAGCTAGCCTTACACAAGAGGGCCGTCATTGACGGCTGGCGACCCTTTCTTTTTTTGGAGGGGCAATGAATATCAGCCAACTTGAATATCTTGTTTCTGCGATTCATCTAGGGAGTTATTCCCGTGCCGCAAAAGAGCAGTTCGTAACTCCCCAGGCTGTTTCGAAGGCCATAAGGACTTTGGAGTCGGAACTGGGCTTGAAGCTGATTGTGTCATCGGGGGAAACTATATTGCCGACAGACGTGGGGTTGTTAATTGCCGAAGAGGCAGAAGCGGTTATCCACCATGCAGGCAAAATAGGCTCAATCGCTTCCTCGTATAGGTTACGTATTTCCGACGAGGGAAAAATGAGGTGCGCTATTGCGTCTTGGGGTGAAGGGGACTCCTTGATTCCTCCGTTTGTAAAGGGTCTGCTAGGAAATAGTGGTTGGGTGGAAAGTCTGATCGAATTGCCCAACGAGAGGTGCTTGTCTGGTTTGAGGTTGGGCTATATTGACTTTGCTGTCCTGCTCGGTACCCCGATGCTCGAGGGTTTTAAGCGAAAGTTTCTCTATTCTGTATCGCCTAATCTTCTAGTGGGGTCGAATAACCCGTTGGTATCTCGGGATGCACTTTCAGTGCATGATTTGAAAACGGTCAAACTTGCTTTGCCGTTTCATGCGGAAGAAGTTTGCCCTTATTTGAAAGATTTGGCTTCTGATTATGGGGTGAATCTTCATTTTGAGATGCTCAACAACAGCCGGGAGAGCATTGGGAATTTTTTTTCGGACAATGAAGATGCCGCCCTTCTCGCTATCAGCGGATCTGCTTGGGAGGTTTTGATACCTGACGTTGTCAGCCTTCCATTTGTTTCGCAAGAAGGGGTTCATTTTCCGGTTTCGGCAATTTATTCGGATTCGAGAAGCGAAAATGCCGACAGGCTTTGTGACTTCATAACTTCAAATCTGAAAAACAAGTCAGATTAAGCTAAATAAATTGGGAATCCTGTGCATCGGGCTAACACAAAATAATACTTTTACCGCAGGGCGTATTTGCGTTTGATGCGTTCTAGTTTCCGTTTCCAGGGTAGGTAGAGGGCGGAAAGGAATATCACGGTGGCTACGCTATGGACCAAGTCTAGCGGCAGGCCGGCCAGGTAGGCTGCCAGCGCCCCTTGCCACGTTACCGGTACCAGGAATGCCACGATATACCAACTGTTCAGGATGAAGCCGTAGCCCAATCCGGACAGAAAGCCATAGCAGAGCAGAACGACGGTTCCCAAGCTGGGACCATGGGCACCAAGCCGTTCGCTCAACGCAAATACGCCGTTGTTTGCCAATACGCCGGCAACATATCCTACCAATCCCCAGGCATACATCTGCCAGGGCGTCCACGGTCCCTGTCCGAAGAAGAAGTTGGAGCACAGCGCCGCAAGTGCCCCCACCATGAAGCCGCTGTGCTTGCCGAACACCGCTCCGGCAATGATGCAGATGGCGCTGACTGGCTTGAAGTCGGGAATGGGTGCAAATAGGATACGTCCCGCTGCTGCCAATGCTCCTAGGGTTGCCGTGGGCATGATTTGGCGCAGGGCGGGTTTTCCCGCCTCGAACCCGCAGAAGAATACCGCCAGTGCAGCGCAACCTACCAGCAGCGTGAGCAACCCCGACTGTTCGATCTGCAAGTATGCGCATGCCAACAAAGTGGCAAGGGGTGCCAGCAGGGCAACTGTTTCGGCGGCAGAGCGCAACATATGTTTTGCTGGGGTGCTCACAGGTTCCCCCAAGCGCGCGTGAAGTCGTTTTCGGTAGCGCGGTAGAACAAGTTGTTGCGGAAGAATTCGCTCGGTGTTTCGGTGCAAGCGTCTTCACCGTCGAAGAGCATGGTTATGGTGTCTGCTATGCAAGCCGCAAAGGGCAGGTCGTGCGTCGTCATGACTATGGTGACTCCTTCTGCTGCCAGTGCGCGGCAGAGCTTTGCAACCATGAGCTTTGCTTCGGTATCGAGTCCTTTGGTTGCTTCGTCGAAAAGCAACAGCTTTGGGCATGTGAGCAGCACTTTTGCGAACGCTAGCAGCTGCTGCTGGCCGCCGGAAAGATCATAGGGATGTAGGTTTTCCAGCCCCTGCAGCCTCAAGCGCCGCATCATGGCGTCAATTTCCTCGTCCCCATAGCCGCATGCGCGTTGCCAGTCGCGCAGTTCTTCGGCAACGGAGTCGCACACGAACAGCACTTTCGGATCTTGCGGAATGAATCCTTGGTTTTCTCGAAGCGGCGCTTTTATGCGGCCGCGTTCGGGGCGCATTGTTCCCGCCGCAAGTGCCAGCAGGGTTGATTTGCCGCATCCGTTGCCGCCCACAATAGCGTGCAGGGTGCCTTTTTGCACGGTAAGGTTGCATCCCTTAAGGACGAAGGGTGCTTTACGCTCGTAACGAAACGAAGCGTCGCGAACTTGCAGAACTGGTTCGCTAGTGCGTTGAACTGGGGCTTCAGTGGGCGCTGCAGGGATGTATGCCTTAGACGGGGGGAGTGCCGCTTCCTTAAGTTGGCTGTTTTGCAGGGCGAGCCTTTGCGTGGCGTAGGGCGCCATAAGCTCGGGGGCATGGGTGGCGGCAAGCACGGTAATGCCCAGCTCGCGGTTAATGCGGAAGAGGGCGTGCGCCAGTGAATGGGCGGCCACGGGGTCTAGCTGACTGGTGGGTTCGTCGAGCAGGAGCAGGCAAGGGGCGCAGGCGAGCGCGCTGGCAAGAGCCAGCAATTGCTTTTGCCCTCCCGAAAGATTGTTCACGTTTTGATGCAGCCAGCTGTTCATGCCGAAGAAGTGGGAAATTTCCGCAACGCGGCGACGTATGGCATCTTGGGGGACTGCCAGATTCTCCAAGCCGAAAGCCAATTCGTGCCAAGGCTCAGAACATACCAGCTGGTTGTCAGGGTTCTGCATAACGAAGCCAATGGTGCTTGCTGATTCTTCGACGCTCAGAGTGGAGGAATCTTTCCCGAAGATTTTGATCGCGCCCGTGTGGATCCCGTTGGGGGCAAGCTCTGGCTTGCAGCAGCGCAGCAGCGTGGTTTTGCCGCAGCCTGTGGCGCCGGTGATCAGCGTAAACGATCCTTCTTCGATTTCCGTGCAAAGGGGCCCGATAAGGGGGTGCCCGTCTTGGTTCGGTTGTGCGGCGAAGAGTTCTGTTAGCAGCCCTGTTTCAGTGGCGGCTTGGTAAGAGAACACGAAATTGTCGAATGTTAAAGCGGCGCTCATCGGCGCACCTTTCCTAACAGTTCTAGCATGAGGGGGAAGCACAGGGCCAGCGCATAGAGGGCAGCAAGCGGGTTGCCCAGGCTGCCATGGAAGGAGGGGAAGAATCCGAAGCCGTTCATGAGGGTGTAAGCGGCAGCGGCCGCTCCGACGGAGAGCAACGCGAGAGCGCCCAGCGCAAACGCGTCATGGGTGCGGAAGTGGTTCCGGCGGAAGGTTGTCCGCTTGCGGTTGGCGCCCCATCCGCGGCAGTGCATGGAATCGGCGGTTTCCAGCGAGTTTTCCATGCTCCACCCCATGAGCGTGGTGACAGTGCGCAGGTGATCGGCAAAGCGAATTGCGGAAAATCGCCGTGCGGGCTTGTTCGCACCATTTTGCTCGGCGTGTCGTTTCTGGTGGCGGGCGCGTTTCGCCTCGTGCGCTTCTTTGGCGGCTGGGGCGGATTCTGCCTCTTCGGCGAAAACATCACCGGAAACCATGGTGGTGCTGGGGTTACGTGCTGCGGTGCAAGCATTCAATGCGTTGCTGATGGCATGCCCGCGTCGTACGAATTGCGGAATAAGACGCATGATCATGGAGATCATCAGGCTGATGGTGGGCAAGATGCCGCCCAATGCGCCCATTACCTTGTCCGAACCCAGAACGGCATCGGCGTTGGCGAACCATTGCATCACGCACAGGAGCAGTAGTGCCATAGTGGCAGCGTTGGCGTAGCCTTCGGCATACACCGCCTGCGTGCCTATGCGGAACAGCTCGGTAGTGCCCGTGGAGCTGAACAGCGGGTTTACCGCAACGATAACGGCGAGGAGGGGAAGCTGCCATGCGAACGACCGCGCAACAGCTCTACCGCCGCGCAGCCACACCCCATAGAGCGTCGCAACGGCAAAGGAAAGAGCCAGGAGTATTGGGTGGGGCGCAGCCATGGCAAGCGCCAAGGCCACGGCGAAGTAGACCAGGGCAAGTGCGGGGTGAAAGTTGTCGAAGGCGGTGGGCTTCATTTACTTAACGTAGTACCAGGAAACGGTGTCCCCGTCTTTGAGCACGTACTTTCCGCAGGAAACGTTTGGCGCGCTTCCGTTGACGGAGTACATCCAGCCGCTTTTCCCGCCGTATTCGAATTCCGCCAAGCCGCCGATAGCGTTCACGTAGAGCCCGTACTGGCTGCTCTTCGTGCCAACCGAAAGGCCGGTGGCGCACAGGGCATCGTAGGCGGTAGCGCCCTTCTTGAAGGTGGGGTGGGCGCTGCCCGAAACGCGTCCGTCGGCAGCGCTACTGGAAACGGATACCGACACCGTAACGGTGCTAGAAGCGGTGGAGCTTGCAGTAGTGCTTTGGGAGCTTCCGTTGCCGGTCTGCTTGTTGGCCGAGGCGTTGTTGGAAGAGCTTGCTTTATTGCCGGAGCTGCTTGGGGTGCTGCTTTCGTTTTCGGTGCTTTTGCCTTGGTTGCCCGACGTGTTGCTGCTTTCGCTCTGGGTGTTGCCGTCTTGGTCGGCCGCTTCGTCCGATTGGCCTTCTTGCGGAACGTCGTTGCCGTAGTCGGTTGAAGCGGAGTCTGTCTGCTGCGTGGCTTCGGCCTGATTGCCCTGGTTCAGCGCGTCGGGCATAACAAGCGCGAACGCCGAAATGCCAATAAGACAGCAGCAAGCAGCCGAGATTATGCCAAGCGCTATCTTGTGGGCACGGGTGAGTTTTTTCGGATCTTCAGCCATAACTCCAGCCTACAAAGAACGGCGACGGAACAGGAAGGCACCCACGGCAACCAGGCCGGCGCAGCCCGCAACGATACCTGCGATGGGCAGCCAGGGAGCGCCCTTTGAATCGTTGCCGTTGTTGGATGAGGTGCCGCGAGCGGAAGATGCGCTGGTAACAGCGCTGCCGTTTTCCTCTTCGTTGGAGGCTTCATTTTCGGCCAGTGCTTCAGCATCGCTCAGGGGCGCTTGGGCTGCAGCAGATGCATCGCCAGCACTAATGGGGGTTGCGGCGAGAGCATGCTTGCTTGCATTGCTGTCAGGTGCCTTGTTGTTCTGCTGGTTGTTGGTTCCAGGTTTTTCGGGTGTTTGGGTGCTGTCGGAATCGTTGCCGTTGCCGCCATTTCCGGAAGAGGCGGCGTTTGCCAGGGCGAACAGCGTGCCGGAATCGTTGGTCCAGTACAAGGTGCCATCAGCACCCATGGTGATGGATTTGGTGCACCAGTTGGCCATGCTGCCGGTTGCATCGAAAAGCTTCGTGGCGGTGTTGGTTTCCAGGCAGTAGACCCAGGCGCTGCCGCCGCTGGTGTAGTTCGGCCAGGTGCCCTCGGCTCCGTTGCAGGTGAAGTAGGCATATGTGTTGCCATCAGCTGCTTTGGCAACCAAGGGTGCGCTCTTCACTTCGAAGGGAAGGGAAGTTGAGTGCTTAACTTGCATGGTTGCAGCATCGATGACGCTGAGCGTTCCCGTGTAATCAGCTGCGCAGCCGCCAACGAACAGATTGCCCTGGAATAGGGTTGCTGTGCTGGTGCTTTTGCTAGCGAAAGAAGCGGTGCCCAGTTCGGAAAGCGAGCCATTGGGGGCTACTGAAATCTTGTGCAGCGTGCCGTCGTTCGTTGTGACGTACGTTTCGGTTTCAGCGTTGTTCGAGATTACCGTGGAGCGAATTGCGGAGGACAGCTTAAGTGCGGAAACGGTTTTGCCCGTTGCAGGGTCGACGGCGGTAAGCACGCCAGCGTCGTTGCCGTACAGCAAAACGTTGCCAACCTTGCAAGCGCCGCTCCAGTAGAAGCCCGTGTTTGCCTCTTCGTTTGCCCAAACCCGTTCGCCGGTGATGGCGTTGATGCCGAAGAACGTGCCCGTTGCGGCGTTGTAGCTTGAATCAAGCGAATTGGCGGTGCCGGTGAACACCATGCCGCCAGAGGCGGTTACGGTGGAAATGTTCTGAGCGCCCGATGCGATAGCGCCTGATACCCAAAGCGTTTTCATTTCGGTTGCGGAAACGCCCTGCAGGCGGCCGTTGGAGAGGGGAATGATGATAACGCCATCGGTGTACGCCATGCGGCAGGCAGAAGCATCAATGGTGCCGAACAACTGAAGCGATGCGGTTTCCTCGCCTTTGGAGCTTAGGCGGTGCAGCACGGCGGTTTTCGGGGTCCAGTTGGCATTGAGGAGTGATGAGGCGAAGTAGATCGAATCGCCCAGCGTAAGGATTTCTGAGTAATTGCCGTTGCCGTAGGCTTTCTTCCAGGAAAGCGCCGCATTGTTGGAAGAGGTGGGAGCGGAGGTTGCCGCGCTGGTGTTGCCTTCGTTCTTTACGTACGAAGTGGTGTCGCTGCCCGTTGCCTTGTCGGGATGGGGAGCGTTAGGGCTGGTTGGATAGTTGCCCGTGCCGTTGTCGTATTTGGTGTTGGGATCGTTTGAGACGTAGCTCAGCTCGTAAGAAAAGCCGTCGGATTCAATCTTGTTGCCGTTGATGCCGTCGCTTTCCCAAGCTCCGTTAACGGTGCTTGACCAGTATTCCGAGTAGTTAGCGGGTTGGGTGTATGCGATGCCGTTTACGGTGATGCTGTTCACGTAGTATGCCGTGTAGCCAGGGTAGGGGGTGCCGTGAGAATAGTTGTTGATGTAGCCCTGTTCGACGGCCAAGTTCAGCATGTCTTCAACAGTTTTGCCTTTTTCGATATCGAAGGCATGCGAAACCAAAGTAGTTCCGTAAACCGAGATCTTCAGTGTCGCTGAAACGGTATCTGCCTTGGTGCTGGATGCCTGGTTTGCGGGCTCGGCAGCGTTCGCGGATTGGCTCGGTGCTTTATTTGCGCTACTGGTGTCTGCCGATTCGCCCGCGTTTGCCTTTGGGCTGCTTGCTGTTGCGTCTTCTGCTGTATTGCTGGAGCTCGATGTTTGGGCCCCGTTGGCATCTGGTGCGGTGGTCTCTGCCCTGCTTGCGGCATCGTTAACGGCTGAAGAGCTGTTTGCGCTTTCGGTTGCCTGGCTTTGTTCTGCCGTGGTTGCTGCAACATTGTTGACTTCTCCCGCAAAGGCGAAGTTGGGGGTTAGGGCGGTTGCCAGGGCGATTGCCGTAAGCAGCGCAAGGGCGCGCTGTGCTATGCCGCGAGGACGGCAGGTGGTGTTGCTCACGTGAGCTCCTTCTGTCCAGGGCGCGGGCTGGCAGGCATTCCGACTTGATCGAGGGCTGCTCGAAGTTACGGTTACTGGTATAGCGAAGGACTTTCACCTTCATTCCCCTGCGGCTTGTGAGCACCTGCGCAAAAGGCGCAGCCAGCCGTTACCAAAAATATGCGGTCACATTATAAAGGGGGTCTTCTTTGTGCGGCAAGTTGGTGCTGCGTGCATAGGCGACGGGATTCGTTCGCCCATGCCGACTACGCGCGTTATGGCCCGTGAGGCATGGCTCCAAAAGCAAAACGCCCCGCATCAGGCCGAAAGTGAACTGAACCCACTTTTTGGACACGAGAAATGGGTGCAGTTCAAAGTTTGATGCGGGGCGGGAGAAAAGGAGGGCTCGGGTTGCTAGGCGTTTGCGGGCTTTGACCCCTTGGCAAGAGCTTCAATGGCAGCGAGGTTTGCCATGGTGGATCGAATAACGTCCGAGCGGGAAAGCGAGCCAACGAGCGTTCCGTCTTCGCTTACTACTGGTGCTTTCTTGATGCGCTTTTCAGCCAGCAGGCGGCATGCTTCGTCAAGTTCGGATCCGCTTTCAACGGAAATAGCGCCCTTGGTGGCAATGCGCATAACGTTCAAGTCAAGCAGTTCGGAAACGCGCTGCATGAAGTTTTCGTTGTCAGTGGCGCGGTACAGCATGAGAGTTGCGTCCAGAACGGCGCCTTCGCTGCGTCCGATGTACTTCATGATGTCGCCGTCGGAAATAAAGCCGACCACTTTCATATGTTCGTCTACCACGGGAACGCCAGAGGTTTTGTTGGTGGCAAGAATCTGTGCAACCTCGCGGATGGAGTCGGTGCTGTGGACGAAGTAGGGCTGTTTGTTCATAGCAAGGTCCACAGCGATGTGGTCGTCTGCCTTGGTGGGCAGGCGCAGAGCATTGGCGCGCTCTGCGGCGGAAGGCTCCTTCTTAGTGTCGCGTACGGCGACAACGATAACTGCAAAGATTGCGATCATGATAAGCGCCGTGAAGGCGAATGCGATTCGGTCGCCTGCCATGGCCTGTTCGATTGCGGGCATCTCGGGGAACAGGAAGGTGGATGTTGCGGAAAGGGAAACCAAGATGGCTGTGCCCAACGACGCGCCTACCTGGTTCAACGTGTTCTGCAGTGCATTCGCGTGCTGGATAACACGGTTGTCCAGCGTGTTGATTCCCCAGGTGTTAAGTGGAGTGTTCAGCGCCTGCATGCCAACGCCCAGGCAGGTGTAGATAACGATGATGAAGGGTACGGGCGTGTCGAGTCCGAAGCCAACCAGGCCGCAGCCACCGATTGCCGCAACCAAGGCGCCTGGGATTACGATACGGCGAACACCCAGCTTGTCGAACAGGCGGCCAGCGAAGAAGCCCATGATGGCACCCAGCACAGCGCCGGGCAGCATGATAAGGCCGGTTTCGAGGGCAGATACACCGAGCAGGTTTTGCAAATAGATGGGGAGCAAAACGCCTGTGCCAACCAGCGCGGCCTGGAGCAGGGCAACCAGAACAACAACGATGGCATATGAGCGGCTCTTCAGCACGTCGACTTTCAACAGCGGCACTTCGAGGCGGAGCTGTCTGCGTACGAAGAACGTCAAGAGAATGGCGCCGGCAGCGATAAGGGCGATCGGGATGGCTATGTTGGTTGCCGAAGTGATGGTGGCCAAGCCATACAACAGCCCCAAAAGGCCCAGTGAGCACAGGGCAACAGATGGCTTGTCGAACGAGGTGGGTTCGAATTCGCCGTAGCTCCTCTTGAGGAAGATGATGGCCAGGATGACGATAAGTACCGCCAGTGCGGTTACCAGCATAAAGAGCGAGCGCCAACCGACGGATTCGACCAGCAAGCCGGAAAGGGAAGGACCGACAGCAGGGGCAAAGCCGATAACCAAGGACACAATGCCCATGGCGCTGCCGCGCTTTTCGCGGGGGAATATCAAAAGAATCACGGTGAATACCATCGGCATAACTACGCCGGTGGCTGCTGCCTGGAAAATACGGCCCAATAGCAGGATGCCGAAGAAGGGAGAAAACGCCGCCATAAGGGAGCCCAAGGCGAATACCGAAACGCCTGCGATGAACAGCTTTCGGGTGGGGAAGCGGCCAATAAGGAAGGCGGAAAGCGGGATGACAATGGCTTCGACCAAAGAATAAGCTGAGGTGAGCCACTGAACGGTGGTGGCGTCTGCCTGGAGGTCGGCCATGATGGAGGGGTATGCGGGCGAAAGGAGCGTCTGGTTCAAGACAACCAGCGTGGCGCCTGCCAGCAGAATGGCAACGATAACTACTTGATTGCGGGTGAGACCCATCTAGTTTTCCTTTCTTGTGTGGGGATCGGTAGGGATGGTTTTGAGCTGGCTGTTGAGGCTTGCGAGCTTGCGGAAGGCTTCAAACCCTTCGATGACCTGCTGTTGCAGCTCGGCAGCGTTGGGGGTTTTCCTCGAAGAGGGCAGAAAACTCTGCATCGATGGCGGCCGATTCGGCGCGGCCTTTTTCCGTGAGGTAGATACGGAAGCTGCGCTTGTCGTTTTCGTCCTGCCTGCGTTCGATGAGGCCGCGTTCTTCCAAGGGCTGGGCGATAGGCTTGAAATTTGAGGGCTTTACGTACAAGTGATAAGCGAGTTCTTTGATAGTTTGGCCATCCTGCGAGGCTATTTCGCCCAGCAGGTGAGCCTGATAGGGGTTTAGCCCGTGCTTTGCAACGATGCTCGAAAGCGTCGACTTGATGAGTAGACTCATAAAGCGGGTTCCTTCGAACAAGGTTCGGCAGAAGTTGATTTTTTCCATGGTTAATGATCCTCCTTTCTGCTTCAGAGAATAAGAAAGCGCCCCAGGTAGGGGCGCTTATGAGCTTGTTTAACACTATAAATAGTACTAAAACATAATTATATTTTAGTACTATTTATCGTTTCTTCACAAGTGGGAATCTGACACCTGTTCCTATTTTCCCACCTTGATTGCGCCTTTGTCGCAGCGATTGCCCCAGGCGTCGATGAGGGTATCGTCCTTGTATACGCACACGATTTCGCAGTGGTTGGCGCATTTCTGGCAGATGACTTCGCGGGTGGTGAACTCGAAATCGGAGATGTCGAAATTGAAGGGCTTGCGCTTCGAGGCAGGAGCGTCGGCCGCCAACAGTGCGGCGCCGTAGGCACCCATCAGATGGCCGTCGGGGTCAACTAAAACAGGTTGGTTCAATGCTTCTTCGAAGAAATGAACCACGCCAACGTTCTTGCTCACTCCGCCCTGGAAGACGATGGGCGACTGAATGCGCTTGCCTTTGCCCACGTTATTCAGGTAGTTGGTGGCAACGGCCTTGCACAAGCCGGCGATAACGTCTTCGCGGGGATAGCCAACCTGCAATTTGTGCACCAAATCGCTTTCGGCGAACACCGTGCAGCGGGCAGCAATGTTGGCAGGTTTTTTCGAAGTTAGGGCAATGGGGCCGAACTCTTCCACTTCGACGCCAAGGCGGTGCGCCTGGCTCGACAGAAACGAACCAGTGCCTGCAGCGCATAGCGTGTTCATGGCATAGTCGGTGGCAATGCCGTTTTCGACGCAGATGATCTTCGAGTCCTGCCCGCCGATTTCAAGGATGGTGCGCACATCAGGGTGCAGGTGGGTGGTGCCAACGGCGTGGGCGGTAATCTCGTTCTTTACCACAGTGGCATCCAAGATAGAGCCAACCAGTCGCCGTGCGCTGCCAGTGGCGCCAACGGCAACCACGCTGATTTCTTCGGTGTTTATCTGGCTGTGCAGGTCTTCCACTACACGGCGCGCTGCATCGGTAGGGTTGCCTTCCGTCCAAAGGTAGGAGCGGGCGATAATCGTGCCATCAGGCAAAATGATGACGCCTTTAGTGGAAATAGAACCGGTATCGATACCAAGGAATGCGTTGCTCATCAACGGGCCTTTCTCATTGCAATCATGTCGTAGAACGCCTCGAGTCGGGTGTCGAGGCCGGTATCGCTCGTTTGCGAATCGTAACTCAGGTACAAAATGGGGATATGGTAGTCGCTGCTGACGCGCTGCAGAACGGGCATCACGTCAATCTCGGGCGTGCAGCCAGAAGACTTAAGGTGAACAATGCCGTCGAATCCCTTTTCGGCATAACTTTTTGCTGCGGCGATGGTCATGGTAGAAGTGGGACCCATGTCATAGCTTACGTATTCGCTCACGCCGCGGCGCAGGTTTTCCTCGTTGTAATGCAGGTTGCGGTGCGTGATGTTCAAGTACCGAGCGAGCGAAACGCCCATATCGATGAACTTTTCTTCGATGTAGAGATTCGAATGGGGATCAACGGCAGTGAAGTATTCGCCCACAATCCCGATGCGGATCGGGTCGGCGGGTTCTTGCGTGGGCAATTCCCGAAGAACGCCCATGCCGCGTTTGTAGGCAGTGGTTATCTGGTTCAGATTGGTAACGGTGCGCATGTCGGCAAAGAAATCATTGCGGGCGCGCTTGAACGATCCACGCTCAGCCTCGAAGCCGGCCTTTGCCAGGTAGGCATCGTTGTAGGAGTCTAGACATTCGATCATTTTGAAAAGTGCCAGGAACTGCTTTACTCCTTGCGGGATAGAAAGGTTCGGGTTCACTTTTTCTTTACAGATGGCGAGGTACTCTTGCATTGGCTTTCCTGTTACCGTGGCGAAGTTGAGCATCTCGAACTCGTAGCCCATGTCACGCAGGATGGATTCCTGCAGCTCGCCGTAATACCCCAGGCGGCAGGGTCCGGCAAATTGAACAAGAACGTCGGCGCCGCGCTCTAGCGCTTCGATGTAGTCACCCAGGATGTGCTTGAACGGAGCGCATACGAAATCGTTACTGTGCTGGGCGCCCCGCTCCAGCGTGCGACGCGTAGGCTCGGGCAACGATACGTAGTCGGCGTCAAGCACCTGCTCAACGAAGTACTTGAAGGCGATGTCGTAGTAGGAATAGCGAAGGAAGGCAACTTTGGTACGCGCGTGACGATCGGCTTTTTTCTTCTGCTTCTTCTTGTTGCGGTGAGCGCGAAGGGCCTCGGGTGTGCCGGGGATAAAGGAAATGGATGCATTGGGGATTTCATCGGAATAGCGGCGTTTGAGGGTGTCGGCTGCCTTCTGTACGGCATTCAATGCAGTCAGTTTGCGGTTCGGCTCTCCACCTTGCTGGTGGTTTGATTCGTTATTCATGCAGGTAGCCACCCCTTTGCTGGTAACGGAGAATATCGACAAAGCTTTCCAAGCGTGTTTCCAAGCCAGCGGTTCCGCTCTGCGCATCGACAGTGAGCGAAAGGATGGGCTTGCCTTTGATGCAGCGCATAAGGGCATCGTTGGTCATGGAGTCGGGCCCGCAAGGGAAGGCGCTTACCAAAACAATGCCGTCTATCTGGTCGTACAGGTCCAGAATGGTGCCGATGGTCTCGCGGTTGATAATCCAAGGTAGGGTGTCGGAAAACTCAAAGCTTTTTTCCAGCGCTTTTTCGTGATTGTGGCGATCGGCGAAAAGAACGCAGGTTTCCATTTCTCTTAGCATGTCAACAAGCGGTGAACCCACAAAGTCGTCATGAATCACGTAGGGGTGCGCCGCCAACAGAATTCGCAAGGGGCGTTCGCCTTCGGGCATTTTAGAAACGCGTTTTAACAGAGCTTCCTGTTTGTGGGCGCGTTTCTCGTCGCTATTCGTCTGAGCACGAACGGCGGCAGCGTAGGCTTTCTTTGATTCTTTTCTTGTTGCCCCAAGCTTTTGGCCAAGGTCAATGTAGGCTTCCTGCTCCTTGATGTGGCTGTCCGCTCGATCAACTTCGCAGGAAATGATGCGGGGACGTTGCGTGATGAAGGTATTGGCAACTAAATCTGGCAATGCCTGGAATTTGGTGCAGAAGCCTTTGAAGTTTCCCAAATTGTCGATGCTGGGAGCAAAAATGGCATCGCATTTTCCCAGAAGGCTGGCAACGTGACCCATATACAGTTTTGATGTCAGGCAGCATTCGTCGATGGAGAGGTGCGCTCCTGCTTCAAGGGTGCTGCGGTCGGATTTATCGCTTACCACAACGGTCCGGCCGAGTTCTTCAAAAAAGGTGCGCCACATGGTTTTGTAGCGAAAATACAGTAGGGCGCGAGGTATGCCGACGGTTTGAACGTCAGCAAATTCTGCCTGCGCCTTGAGGTCTAAAGGGCTCATATTCCTCCATATTGATGAGGGCGTTGGGCTGCTTGGAACTGCCCCGTGCCTTTATTCTCTTCTTCTTGGGGCTTTGCTGGTTATGGTTTCATGTGGATTCCATCTTGCGTTATGCTTAAACACCCATTCCAATAACGTCGCTTCACGAAAGGAGCCGCATGACCAGGTACCGTGCCACAATCGTTTCGCCAAAAGGGGCGGCCCCTAAATCAAGCGTTATCGAGTTTGAAAGCGAGCATCGTGCTGGCTCTAAGCTGAACGTGCAAGACGCGCGCTATAAAATGCTCGAACTCCATGGCTCCGAAGCGTTGGCATGGACTGTGAAAGATGTTGAAAAGGTGGCGGATTCCACTCCAGGTGATGCACCCATGGAGCAGATGATGCTTGATTTCCGTGAGCCGGTTGAGCCTCCCAAGCGTAAGCGTCGTACGGTAAAGCGCGGCATTGCCGGTTAACTGTTGCGATAAGTGTTGAGCGTAGCAAGAAACGCGAGCTGTCCGATGGTTCATCGAGCAGCTTGCGTTTTTGTTTAAGCCTTTGCGCTGGTGTGAGGTTGGTGGCTATAGATGGTTTAGGATGGCCCGCCTTAACTCGTATCGTCGACACAGTTTGGGAAATGCCAGGAGCCCGAAGGTGGTTGCTAGGGCTAAAACGACAAGGAGGGGCACGGGAGCGGAACCATCATTGGTTTTCGGCAATTTGGCGGCAACGGATTCCGCTGCTGTTTCGACTGGGTTGGTTGATTGGACAACCGAATCTCTGTCTTCGTCATGAAGCTCTAAATTACGGTGGGTGTCGATATTCGCGACATTCCACAGATCAACCGCATCGCCCGATAGTGTTTCCTCTGTTGCTTGTATGTGCAGGATGGCGGGAGCGTAAGCAATCATGCTGTCTTCTTCGCTGCGCGTTGGTCCCGCTGCTTCCTTCAAGTTGAATGAAGCTCGGTTCGCTGTCAGGTCGGAAAGGTCAACATTCTCGTAGCGTTCGGGACGCTCCCATTCCTTGGCATCTTGGGTATTGGTGCCAAAGCCCTCTTCGACTCTGCCGTGTTCGAAGGCTACGGCAATGACGAACTCTCCCTGTTCGAGCGAAAGATCGTTCACGGCAAGCTCTTGCGATCCTAGGGTCGAAATGTCTTGTTTCCAAATGCGCCAGCCACTGAAGTCGTGGATGCGTTTGTTGGTTGGATTGTCGGGGTTGTAGGGGTTTCCGGCGCAGGCATTTGACTGTTCGTCACTGGCGCTGCTTGCCTCGGTGTTGGCTTCGCCGATGCTGCCGGGCTTGCTTTTGCTCTGCTTTGCAGCGCTATTGCCGCTGGTCTTTCCCGTTTTGCCATCTTCTTCGCTTGCTGCTTTCTCCTGTTCTTTTTCCTGGTCGAAGTTGGTTCGATACCACACGTTCATCATGCCGTCGTAGTCCTCGAAGCTCACGGGTGTGGCGATGCCGGTAAGGTGGGCATAGCCGTCTTCTGCGCAGGTGATGGTATCGGTCATGGTGAATTCGTCCGCCCAAGTGCTAGAGGTGGAACGATAGTCGATTGAGTAATCGAACGATCCTGCTTCGTTGAGGAGAGTTTCGCGCTTGTCGACTTCGCCTGAAATGGCAAGGGGGATGGTGTCGTTGTCAACGGTGCCCAGATCGAGCGTAGTATTGTCTCTGCTGATGGTTATTGTGAAGTGCGCCAGTACGGTGTCTTCATTTTCCTTACAAGGAAGTTCTTCTATTTCATAAGTGTCGTAGGGAAGGGCGCCAAGGTCGTCGTTGACCTTTGCTGCCCCGCCGTGCGAATCGCGCTCGAACCAGATGCCATCTTTTGCCGAGGTGCCAGCGTTGGTGTTGCGGGAATGAGGTACCCACGAAGACGCGGTGTTGGCCATGCCGTTTTCATCGGTTACCAGCACATGTTCTTCTCCTGTGGTGTGCGAAGTGATGCGGAATGGCACATTCGCCAGGTGCTCCATGGTGCCGCTTTTCGCTTTCGTGAAGGCCAGGTCGCCTCGAATTACCTGCTCTTCAAAGGAAAGGGGAGTCCAAGCGCTGATGTGCTCTTCTGTCCCTTCGCTGGTTAGCGATACCTTCCAGGGTGCATCGCAGCCGAGATACCCTGTTGGTGGCTGTATCTCCTCTACCAGGACGGTGCCTAGGGGAAGCGCTATAGCGTGGTTGGTGTCGTAGTAAAACTCATCCCCCTCAACGAAATGGTTTTCATCGAAGGCGAACCTGCCTGTCTCGTCTGTTTCGAAAACCCACTTGCGTTTAGGGGTTCCGAGGTAATCCATGCTTTGCTTCGTTGTCTTCTGGCTGGAGGGATTGACGTTCGATCTGTCCAGGATTCCCCAAAGTGCCCGTGGTTCTTGTTCTCCTTGATCGAAGTAGCTAACGCGGAAGAGCGCTCCTTTCAGGGTTGCCGATCCGAGGGGGTAAGGGGTGTTGGTTTCTGCGTCGATCTTTTGGCCGATAAGGTTGATAAGCGTGTTTTGCGGTGCATCGGAAATGCTTGCTGCGGTGGTGCTGCCCGAGGTAATAGCCACGCTTGTGTCAGGTGCGGGAGCAAAGCCATCAGGAGCCGTTTCTTCGCGAATGGTGTACGTGCCTGCGGGTAGCAACGGGCTCTTGGCTGTTTTCCCGTCGGGGCCCGTTGTTAGCTGGGCTACGCGCGACCCCTCTTGGTTGTACACGCCAAACACGGCTCCCTCCAGCGAATAGCAGCGGTTGCCTTCGCTGATAGAAGGATTGGAGGAAGTTTTGACCACTTCAAGGTATCCGCCGAAGTTCTTCTTGATGACGGCTTTCAGATACACCGTTTGATAACCGATAAGCCCCAGGCTGTTGCTTGGACCACCAGGGCGCGCTGCGCCAGGTGGCGTGATATTCACGTCGTAAATCACCTCACCCGCTTCGACGTTTACCTCTTTCAGGGTGGCTACGTAGTCTGCTCGGGTGTTTGAGGGCGGTGCGGCGCTGGGCAGCGAGCAGGTGCCAGTGCCGGCATAACCTTTGAGTTCACCGGTGAAATCAGAAATGGCAAATTTGGCGGGATGTACACTCCAGGTTGCGCCTATGTAGCAGCTGCCAGTTAGGGTTTTGGGAATGTCCTTTGTGGGGTCAAATGCTTCGACTTCAGCGGTGTTGGCAACCTCGAACAAGGCATATATGCTTGTTGATTTCTCTATGGGCTTCGAGAAATCGAAGGTGGAGTCGTCGGAGGTGTCTACCCACCGCACGAATTCCCATCCCTCTTTGGTAGGGGTGGCGGGTATGCTCCCGTAAGCCTGTTTGAACGAGCTGCCCCGAGGCACTTTTACGGTAAGGTCGTCAGTTTTCGCATCGTTGAAAGAGACGCGGACCTCGTAATCGGCTTCAACGAATGTTCCTGTGACGGTTGTGCTTTTCTCGATCTTTGTGGTTAGCCAATCGAACTCTTTCCCTGCTTCATCGTGCCATTTCAGGGTGAACCCTTGCGCCTCTTTTGACTCAATGAGCTTTGCCAGGGGCTGTTTGCCCGATTCGTCCGCCATATAAGCGGGGTTGGTACCAACGGGTTGCCCTAAGGTGAAATCGGTTCCAGCAACCAGGGTGGGTAGCGCTCCTGTATACCCTTCAACTTGAATGACGACGGTTGCTAGCTGCCCAGAGGTGTTTCCTGCCTGTGCCCAGCGGGGTGCGGCTGCTGAAGTAACAAGAAAACATGCCAGGGCAGCGACAAAGACGCACAGTAGTAAACGGTGATTTGCAGATGGGATTATCCATTTGCTGGTGCTTTTGCGGGGAAATCTTGTTTGGTGGAAGGCATCCCCTATGTGTTGCCTTGTGGGCGTGATGCGGTCTGTTGGTTTGTCGCCAATGCGTCGCACGCGCGCAGCGGCACGATTCTTTGCTTTCATGATACAGCCTTTCCTTGCGGTGTTGCTTGCCGCAAGTGTTGCAGCCGTTGCTTAAGAACATGCGAAGCGCGTGAGAAAATTGTGCGAAAGCGGTGCGAAATATAGGGGAAACCATGAAAAGGTTACGCGACCGTTAAATCATCGATCTCGAAAATATCTATTCTTATCAGGTGATATGCAACGAATACCGAAATATCTTATTTCTCCGATATGAATTATGGAATTAATACTTGACAATACCTACGGGGTTAGTAGGATTTGGAGTCAAGAAAAGGACTTCCTTCGAGGTTTCAAAGCTCAAGTTTGGTATTGCTTCGGTAAGGCAACGCAGTTTGCCGGCGAGCTAAAGGCCCGAAGGCGATTTGCCGTAAATGCGGCAGAAAGAAGGAATCATGGCAGTGTACAAGAGCGTTTCCGAGCTTATCGGCAATACCCCGTTGGTAGAACTCTCTAACTACGAGAAGAACCACAACCTGAATGCAACTATCATCGGCAAGGTCGAACTGTTCAATCCCGCCGGCTCCATTAAAGACCGCATTGCCAAGGCAATGATCGATCAGGCGGAAGCCGACGGCAAGATCGATGCAGACACCGTGTTTATCGAGCCCACTTCAGGCAACACCGGTATTGGCCTTGCTGCTATTGCTGCCGCTCGCGGCAATCGCATTATCATCACCATGCCTGAAACGATGAGCGTTGAGCGCCGCAACCTTATGAAGGCTTACGGCGCTGAACTGGTTCTTACCGATGGAGCCAAGGGCATGAAGGGCGCAATCGCTCGCGCTGCCGAACTGGCCGAGGAAATTCCGAACTCCTTCATTCCCAGTCAGTTCACCAATCCCGCCAACCCCGCCGTTCATGAGGCAACTACTGGTCCCGAAATTTGGGAGGCAACCGAGGGCAAAGTGGACATCCTGGTTGCTGGTGTAGGTACTGGCGGAACGGTTTCCGGTACGGGCGCATATCTGAAGAAACAGAACCCTGAGGTCAAGGTTGTTGCCGTGGAGCCTGCTGGATCCCCTGTTCTTTCAGAAGGCCATCCGGGCGCTCACAAGATTCAGGGTATCGGCGCGGGATTTGTTCCTGATACACTGAATACCGAAATATATGATGAAGTTATCACCATCGCTGACGAAGAGGCTTTCGAGGCTGGCCGCGAGCTTGCTGCAAAGGATGGCTTGCTGGTGGGTATTTCCTCAGGCGCTGCTGTTGCTGCCGCTACTAAGCTCGCTCAGCGCCCCGAAAACGCTGGCAAGGTCATCGTCGCTATCCTCCCCGATACGGGTGAGCGTTATCTCTCTACGGCGATGTTCAACTTCGAGTAAGATCCGAAGCAGGCGTCTTAATGTACTGCTTTGGCAAGTGAGGCATGAATGTCCTACGAGCAAGAAAACAAACAGGCACTGGTCGCTTACTTCAATGAGGGCGCGAAGGGGAGTAAGCCCCTTGGCGCCCTTGGCGTTGAAGTGGAGCACTTCGTGGTTACCGCCGAAGGCGAACATCCCGTATCGTACGCTGGAGGCGAAGGGGAATTTGGCGTTCGTGATGTGCTGGCGCATTTGGCCGACGCTTATCCGCAGCATACCCATGGCCTTGAGGGCGACTTAATCGGACTCGCTAGTGACGAGGCTTCCATTACGCTTGAGCCCGCTGCTCAGCTTGAAATAAGCATCGCTCCATATTTGTCTATCGGTCAGATCCTCTGTGTGTACAGCGAATTCCGTTCTAAAGTTGATCCGTTTTTGGCGGAGCACGGATGCAAGCTGGTTACCAGCGGTTATCATCCTACAGCGCGTGCGCTTGAGCTTACGCTTATTCCGAAACAACGCTACCGGTTCATGAACAACTATTTCATGGAAATCGGTACGCATGGTGAACGCATGATGCGTGCTTCTGCCTCCACGCAAGTTTCGGTGGATTATCGCGATGAAGCCGATGCCATTCGCAAAATGCGTATTGCCCAGGCGTTGGCGCCCATCTTTGCAAGTGTCACCGACAACACTGCGGTGTTCGAGGCGGAGCCTGCGCCCCGATTGGCGCGATTTGCCCTATGGCGCAACGTGGACAACGATCGATGCGGTTCGGTGCCAGGTCTTTTCAGCGAAGGCTATGGCTTTGCGGACTATGCCGATTGGATTCTTCGCACGTGCCCTATTTTCGTTACGCGCCCTTCTGCCGATGATCCTGCGGGGCCAAATTTGCGTGCGGTGTATGGGCAGTCTGCCTATGAAGCCTACGGTGACGCTCCCATGACCCGCGCCGATATCGAGCACGTGCTCTCTATGTTTTGGCCCGATGTGCGCTTGAAGAACTTTGTGGAAATTCGCCCAGCCGATTCGTTGCCTGCACCGCTTATGGCGGGATATGCGGCGCTTGTCAAAGGCATTTTCTATTCCGAGCGCTCTCTTTGCGCGATCGAGCAGGCATTTGGGGCAACGGAAGGCGTGTGGCTCTTGAACGATAGCAGCGCCAATCAGGCACTGGAAGCTATCCAGCGTCATGGTGCCGAAGCGGTTATCTACGGCAAAACGCTTGCTGAATGGCAGGAACTTATCTTCGAAGTTGCAGATGAAGCGCTCAATGAAGAGGATGCAGCTCATTTGCACGACCTAGTGTCATTTGCCCGCGGCAGACGATAGCCCGCATGTCGGCATATTCGCCGTGCTATTATGGTCTTATTCCTATATGATTACAGGTTGTTTTGTGCATTACCCGTTTCTTCGGGCCAATGCATTGATGATGTTTACCATTCCGTCAGGAGGCACCAATGAAGATATCTACCAAAGGGCTCTATGCAGTGCGCTTCATGGTGTTTTTGGCGGGGCATGGCGGTACGGAGCCGGTGCCATTGAAGGAAATCGCTGAGGCTACCAGCATTTCGCGTAAGTACTTGGAGCAAATTGCTTCGAGCTTGGCGGCGGCGCAGCTGGTTCGTAGCGCTCGCGGCGCTTCGGGAGGTTATCGCCTTGCGCGCAGTGCCATGAACATTACCATGCTCGACGTGCTCACCGTAACGGAGGGCTCGCTTGCGCCCGTTGATTATCTCGATGAGCTTTCCGGGGAAGCGTCTCCCGGTGAATCGTGCTATGAGATCTTCGTTTGGAAGGGTCTGCACGATTTGGTGAAGGGCTACCTGGGCGGTATTTCTTTGCAGGATGTGGTGGATCGTTCCTCCCAGCTTGCGATAGATAGCTACACCATCTAGTAATAAAAGCGGCTGGCTTGTATGCGCTGGCCTGCAGGAAGGGAACGTCATGACGGTAGCGAATAGAAGTGCTGGCAAGATTTCGCACCTGCCTGTCATCGGCATCGTTCCTTCCCAGAACACCACCGAAAAGATGGTGAGTTTTCCCGAGCGCTATGCTGACGCCATTATCAAGGCTGGCGGCGCCCCCTTGCTGCTGCCACTTTCGGGCAACTCCCATATTTACGAAACGCTTTTCCCTTTGATAGATGGTTTTGTTCTTACCGGTGGCAATGACATCGATCCAGCTCGCTATGGCGCTATTCGCGATAGCGGTAAAATCGACGAGCATACGCCTGAGCGTGAAGAGCTTGAGTACTTGATTTTGAGCTATGCGTATCGCTTTGATTTACCGTTGATGGGTATCTGCCGAGGCATGCAGATGATAAATGTGTGCTTGGGAGGCACCTTGTTCCGAGATTTGGGAGACCAGTTTTCCGGTGTGGTAAGAAAGGGCATCAACGACGATAAAGACGATTTGCCTCAACTTGCGCATTGGCAGCCAAAGCCCTACAGCGAGCCCACCCATCCAGTAACCATTCTGCCCAACTCCAAATTAGGGAAGTTGCTTGGCGTGCAGAATATTATGGTTAATTCTATGCACCATCAGGGGGTATGTGATCTCTCGACGCGTGTTGATGCTGTGGCATATGCGCCTGATGGCCTGGTTGAGGCCATAGAGGTGCGCGACAAGAGCTTTATGATCGGAGTGCAGTGGCACCCTGAGTTTTTCACGGGGCGCCATCGCATGGAATGCGTATTCGATGCGCTTATCGAGGCAGCGGCGCAGGGTCATGCCCATTGCAGCGAACGTGGCAGCGTTGCTATTACGCGCAGTGAACCTGCGGGCATTCAGGCGCAATGGCCTGAAATCACGTTTGCGGATTGCATCTGATCGGTCTATAAATGGTCAAACCCTCTGCAGGCTGCTTTGCTTTCGCGCATGCTGCTTACCTTGCGATATGCGAATACAGACGTACGCGTTGCTCGAATTCTTGGAGCGAGATCCCCTGGGCATTGCTGATGCGGATGGCAAGGTAGTGGGCATTGTCTTTGATGGCGTAGATCATTTCCTCTGGGAAAGAAGAGCCGTCGAGCTTTCCCTCGCGATAGAGATAATCGATAACGCCGATCAGGCCGCTAATGGAATACTCAATGATAATCCGCGCATTGGTGGTGAGTTCTTTCTCCTCGTCACAGAGTATGGTTTGCCACATGTTGGCTATGATGGTGCGGATTTTCAATGCCACGCATTCTTGGCCGCAGCGCTTCATCACAAGGCCAAAGCGCTGTGTACGCTGGGGCAGTAGCATTTCCGTCAGCGCTTTGCTGTCGTTGCTGAGCATATAGAAAATGCCAAGCGGAAGGCCCTTGCTGTTAAGCAGCTCTTCCTCGATGACGGTGCACAGCAGCGCATCGAGCGATTCGTAGTGGTAGTAAAACGTACCACGGTTGCAGTGGGCCTTTTGGGTGACCATATTCACCGTGATGTGTTTCAGGTCATTTTCCTCAAGCAATTCCCAGAATGCGTTTTTGATGCGTTCTACCGCAGCTGGTTCCTGTTGGTCTTTGCGGGGTCGTGCCATGATGGGCTCCTTCGTTGTGGGGCGATACGGGTTATGGCTCGTCCGCTAGGACGTGCGAGGTTTGCGCGCGTTCATGATGAGCATTTGCAGGCGGTTTTCGATGTTGGCGAAGCTAACGTCGGGATCGAAGTCGAGGGGCAGAATCTGCGCATCGGGATACAGCTCCTTCAGGCGTTTCGATATACCGCGGCCTACTACGTGGTTGGGAAGGCACCCGAAGGGCTGTAGGATAACGAACGCGCGGCAACCCCGTTTTGCGTGGTGCAGAATCTCTGCGGGAATTAGAACGCCCTCACCGGCATCGAAGGTGTGGTGAATGATAGGGTCGCTTGCCTGCACCAATTCGGGCATGCGGCATGGCGGCGTATACAGCGGGTGCGCCTTGGCAATTTTGTCGGTAGCATCGTGCGCCAACTTGAAGAAGGCGTCGGATATCGAATTGTTCAGCTTGATGGGAAGCGGGCGATGCACCTTGTATTCACGTTGCTGAGATCGCTGGTAGAAGTACGTTTTGCGAATAACATCAGTCATGCGTGCTTCGATGATCTCCAACCCGTTGTTTTCCAAGTACAGCTCCATATCGTGGTTTGCACCGGGATGGAAATTCAAGAGGTACTCGCCCACAATCAGCACGGTGGGGCGCGGGTTGCTGCGGTCGTATTTCACAGAAAGCATCGAAGCAATAGCTTTTTTGAAGCCCTTCTTCATGCCCCCGATACCGCCTTGGCGCAAGCCGCCTATAACGGCATCGATAGATTTATCGAATGCTGCATCGGCGCTGCCAGGTTCCAGCTCGTAGGGACGTATCTTGCGCAGCAGCTCTTCCAGCGCGTCGATCATGGGCAAGCCGAATGCAATTTGCATAGCGGTTTTTAGGTTCATCTTGAAACCAGGATGAACATTATGAGCGTCTTCCGCATCGTTGGTGATGATGGGGACTTGAGGATAGCCTGCATCGTCGAGCGCTTTACGCAGTAGCGCAGCGTAGTGAGTAAGACGGCAGTCGCCGATGTACTTGCCGGTGGCAATAGCAACCTTGTCGGGGTCGTATTTGCCCGATTCAAGTGCCGCCAGCGCTTCGCCGATCACGATTTGGGCAGGGAAGCAGATGTCGTTATGGACATAGCGTTTCCCCAGGTAAATTGCGCGTTCACGGCCAATAGGAAGAGAAACGGTGTTCAGACCCTGATTGGCAAACGCCGCTGCCATAAGTTGGCTAAAAGCGTGCGAGGTATTGGGAACCAATACCGTTTTGGTGGCGGCGTCTTCCTTGGTGAATTTCTGCGGATAGGGATCGGCGAGCTTTTCTCCTGTGGCGCGAGCTAGAGCCTCGTCGATTTTGCATTCGAATGCGGCTGTGCAGGCTGCGCATTGCGAGGGTTCGCAGCTCTGTGTGCTGCCGCAGCAAGAGGCATTCAAGCTTTCCTGTCGATTTGCATCGATAGCATAGGCTGCCTGATCAGGTGTTGCTGTTTTTTCTTTTTCGCGACGCTCGTTGACCGTTTCGATAAACGAGCGAACGCGGATACCTAAGGGTCCGCGAATGTCGCTTTCGTCTACCTTGAGCACCAGTGGTGTTTTGTCGCTGATCTCTTTCATCAGACGGATGATCTCGTCGGAGAGATACGCATCGTGGCCGCAACCGAAGCTTACTATCTGCACATATTCCATGTTGGGGCTTTGTGCTGCCAGGGTTGCCGTTGAAAGCATGCGGGCGTGGAAGTTGTTTGCAATGTCGATCAGGCTGTTCTGGAGCGGTACTTGTGTGGCGCCTGGAACGGAATCGGCGGTGATGACGGGAATGCCGTGCTCGGTAAACAACGTTGGCAGTTCGTGGTTGACCAAGTCGTCGTTATGGTAGGGACGTCCTGCCAGCACCACAGCGTAGGTGCCTTCGTTGCGGGCATGGGCCAGCACTTCGGCGCCGCGTTGCTGAAGGGCAGCGCTGAACGATGCCTGCGCGTTGCGCGCCTGGTCAAGGGCGGCTAACGTTGCTTTCTCGGGAATTTGGAAGGTTTCCTTGAAGTACTTCACCAGCTGGTTGGTACAGTCCTCTTCTGTGAACCAATGGAACATCGGGTTATCGAAGGGGATATCCCAACGACGGTTGGGGTTGTCGGAATTCTGCACCACCAGGGCGTATCCCTTAACCACGGCGCACATTGACTGGCTGTCCTTCGAGGTGTTCTCGGAGGGTACCGTGGTAACGATTGGCATGAAAATGCGGTCGACGCCCTGTTTGTGCAGATCGCGAAGGTGACCATGAACCAGTTTCGCGGGGAAGCATACGGTGTCGGACGTGACGGCAGAAAGGCCGTTTTCGTAGATGGCGCGTGTTGATTTATGAGAGAGCTTTACGGTAAAGCCTAGTGCTTGCAGCAGCGTTTTCCAGAAAGGCATGCTATCCCAGAAGAACAGTACGCGCGGAATGCCCAAGGTTATTCCTTGGGGAGGCATAACGGGAGTACAGGGCCAATCTTTGAATAGCAATTGCTCTCGTTCGTTGTACAGATTTGGCACGCTTTCCATGGTGCGGTTTGCTTCGCGTACTTGCTCACGTACTTTTGTGTCGGAAAGTTCGCCTACGATTTCGCCCTTAGTGCAGCGATTGCCGGTAATCCATGAAGTGCCATTGGAAAACGTGATTCGTGTGCGGTTGCAGCGGTTTGAGCAGAACGGGCAGATCAGATTCGTTTCTTGCGAATAGCTAAAAGATTCCAGGGCATCCCAGCCGATAAAGGTAGAGGTGCGGTTTGCTTGCTCGCTTTCGCGGGCGATAAGTGCTACGCCTATAGCTCCCATAAGGCCAGGATAGGGCGCTCGAGTTACCTCTTGGCCAACGTATTGTTCGAATGCGCGCAGTACTGCGTCGTTCAGGAACGTGCCACCTTGGACCACGATGTGGTCGCCGAGCTTTTCTAGGTTGGAAACACGAATTACCTTGGTGAATACGTTTTCGATGATAGAGCGGCACAGACCCGCCATGATATCGTTTGGGTTCTTGCCGTTCTTCTGTTCGGTTACGATGCTGCTGTTCATGAACACCGTGCAACGGCTTCCCAGATCGGCGGGTGCGTTTGACTCGAAGGCGGCGCTGGCAATGCTTTTGGTGGGGATGCTCAACGTGGATGCGAAGCTTTCGAGGAACGATCCGCAGCCAGAAGAGCATGCCTCGTTTACTACAACATTGGTGATAACGCCGTTGTCGATCCAGATCGCCTTCATGTCTTGACCGCCAATATCCAGGATGAATGAGGCGTTGGGGTCGAATTGTTGAACTGCGCGCGAATGGGCAACTGTTTCAACGGTGTGGCAATCGGCGCCAAGGGCGTTGGCGAACAGCATTTCGCCGTATCCGGTGGTACCACACCCTGCAACTTCAAGTTCGCATCCAGCATCTTGATATCGTTTGTGCAAGGTGCGCAGTGCTTCCACAGCGACATCAATAGGTTCGCCTTCGTTGGAGGCATAAAACGAGTCGACGAGTTCACCTCCTTCGTTGAGCAGGGCGAACTTAGTGGTGGTGGACCCGCAGTCCACGCCAAGGTATACGCGGAGTGTTTTAGGAAGGTTTCCCTGTTCAAGTGCGGTCTTTGTTTGGGGCAGCTGATGGCGTTCGTTGAAGACGGCACGTTCTGCGTCGGTTTTGAAGAAAGGCTTGCCAGCATAGGCGCTTTGCGACGCGGCGCTGCCTGCTGCATCGTCTATGACCACGATGTGAGCCTCTTCCAGCGTCTTGATTGCTTGGGAAGGAACGAGGCGTGCCTGACGGCCGGCGAAGAGCTCTTCCAGGGCAAGTGCTGCGCCCACTGCAACGATGGTTTCGGGGTGATCGGGAACGATGATGTCTTTCCTTCTCAGCTCAAGGCGCTCGGCAAAAACGGCAATCAAACGCGGGTTGAAGGTGAGGGGTCCGCCTTCGAATACAACAGGAGCCTCGATTTCCAGGCCCTGAGCCAAGCCGCCGATGGTCTGCTTGGCGATAGCGTGAAACGAAGATAGGGCGATATCGGCCTTCGGCACTCCTTGGTTGAGCAGGGGTTGAATATCGGTTTTTGCGTATACACCACAGCGGCCGGAAACGTTGTGGACGGCTTTTCCCTGTTGAGCGAGGTCGTTGAACTGTTCGGTGGGCACCTTAAGAAGTGTGGCGATTTCATCAATGAAGGCGCCTGTGCCGCCTGCGCAGCTTCCGTTCATGCGCATATCGGCAACTGACAGGCAGTTTGCCTCATTGTCGAATTTGAAGAAGATCATCTTCGCATCCTGGCCGCCGAGTTCGATGGCGGTGCGCGCGGTAGGATAATTCGCGCCTACTGCAAGGGAATTGGCCACAACCTCCTGCACATAGGGCAGGTCCAGGGCTTCAGCTAAAGCCGCACCGCCTGAACCGCACAAGGCGGCGCGCATGGGAATGCCTCCGAACTGCTGGTCCAATTCGGCAAGCAAGCTCTTCAAGCAGTTTGCTTGCTGGGCATGATGGCGCACGTAGCGGCGCATGAGCATTTCATGGGACGCTGCATCCATAACGGCTATCTTCGCCGTCGTGGACCCAACATCTATACCTACAAGGAGTTGCGATGGTTGGTTGTTCTGCACGGGTGAAGCCACGATAGTAAAAACTTCTTTCTAACTAAAACAACCCTGTCGATCAGGGCATAGTTAGTTTACCCAACAAAATGTTCAATAAAAACAGACATTTGAGCTAACTCCATTTATTTTTCGTTGTTGTGGATTTGGTTTCGATCGATTGCACAGCCGGGGGACCTCCTCTCTTGCGCCTTGAATGTCCTGTTTTCCTGAAACACGTTCAAGGCGCTGAAAAGCCGATATAATAGAGAGCAGGGATCACAATCTACCTTGCTGAAATGGAGGGGTCATCATGGCTACTGAATTCGAAAAGGGTTTCCGCGATATTTTCCTGGCAGGCGTTGGCGCTATGGCCATCACTGGCGAAAAGGCGAAGGAAGTGCTCGATACCCTTATTGAAAAGGGCGGCGTTACAGTTGAGCAGGGTAAGGACATCAACCGCGAATTGCAGCATAAGGCAACTGAAACCGTTGCCAAGGTTCGCGAGGAAAGCATTGCCGCTGCGATGAAAACCATGAGCGCCGAAGAGCGTGCCGAGTTTGCTGCAACTGTTGCTAAGCTTGCCGCAGAGCCCGCTGCCGAGGAAGCCGAAGAGGCGCCTGCAGAGGAAAAGGCGGAATAACCCCGCATGCTCAGAACGTGGCAGGGTGCTCCTGCCACGTTCTTTTTATATAGGGGCGAAACCCCTGGTTTATTTGGTTTATTTGGTCGGTAGTACGTTCGGGCAAGTTTCAAAGGCGGCTGCCTTTGCGGTTGCTCGTTTCGTCCCTATAGCGCAAAACGCGTCCATCTATTTGTTCCGATGCCGGTTGGCCCATTAGAGGAATTTCATGAACGAAAACACCTTGCTTAAACGCTTTTTTGAAGACGGTATCGAATTCGATCCCGATAAGCAGTTTGGTTTAAGCCATAAGGTCCGCATACGTCGTATACGCGAAATCGTGCTGCTTATGCGTAAGCATCACGTTATGGACGGTCTTTCGCCTACGGAGCTGCGTGACATCCTTGTTGATTTGGGGCCAAGCTTCATCAAGATAGGCCAGATGCTCTCCCTTCGTTCGGAGATCTTGCCGCAGGCGTATTGCGATGCGCTTTCCGACTTGCAGATGGACTGCGACCCTATGCCATTCGACGAAACGGTAGCGGTGCTTCGGGGCATTTATGGTGATAAGTTCGACGCGATATTCAAGGAAATTGATCCGAAGCCATTGGGAAGTGCCTCTATGGCGCAGGTTCACCGCGCGGTTTTGACAAACGGTGACGAAGCAGCCGTTAAAGTGCAGCGTCCTGGCGTGCGCACTACCATGGCCCAGGACATCGATGTGATGCGCGCGGTTGCCAAGCAAGCTTCGCGTTTCATGAAAGATAATCAAATGCTCAATCTGCGCGATGTAGTGGAAGAGCTGTGGGTTACGTTCCTGGAGGAAACCGACTTCTTGAAAGAAGCGCGCAACTTGGAAGAGTTTGCGTTGCTTAACAAAGACGTGGTGTACATTTCCTGTCCGAAGCCCTATATGGAGTATTGCACTGAAGAAGTCTTGGTCATGGAATACGTTGATGGCATTTCCATCCGTGACACGAAGCGTCTGCTTGAAAATGGCTACGACCTGGAAGAAATTGGCGTAAAGGTTATGGACAATTACGCCACGCAGATTATGGAGCATGGCTTTTTCCATGCCGATCCTCATCCTGGAAATATCCTGGTTAAGGACGGCAAGGTAATCTACATCGACTTGGGCATTATGGGGCGCTTATCTGTTCGTGATCGCGGCGGTTTTAAGCGGATCGTTGAAGCGGTAGGGTCAAAGAACTCTGCTGAACTGAAAGACGCTCTCATTACGTTTTCCGTAGCGCACGATATGAACGCCATCGATCATCCGCGCTTCTTGGCGGAGCTCGATAACGTTTTGGAAAGCTACGGTTCAACCGACGTTGCCGATATTGATATTGGTGCTTTGCTGGGTGACATTATGGTGCTTACGCGCCAGTGCAAGGTTACCTTGCCCGCTTCGGTTACCGCTGTTTCGCGTGGCATCATTACCATGGAGGGCTCGCTGCAGGATTGTCTGGCAAATGCCAATATTGTCGACATCATCAATGGACATCTCCAACGTTCTAAAAACATCAAGACGGAGATCGAGAATCAAACAAGGGATTTGCTGATTTCGTTGAATTCGGCAACTCACAGCCTTATTAAAGCTGCCGAGTACTCAGGGGACACGCTTCACATGCTTTCGCGCGGTCAACTGAAAGTGAATATGGAAATGCTTAGTTCCCCCGAGCCGTTGTACAAGGTCGGGCGTATCATGAACCGCCTTGCCATGAGTTTGGTGATTGCCGGCTTGCTGGTAAGTGGCAGCCTTATTATTGCGGTAGATATGCCGCGTTTGTTTGGGATGCCCGTCCTTTCTCTTGTCGAGCATGTTTCTGCGTTCGTCCTTTCGGTTTGGCTTGTGTGGGACATGTTCCGCAGAACAAGATAGAGCTGTTCGAAGCGCCTTTTCGCCGCATGGGTTACTGATTGATGCGGCAGGTCTGATTGCCAGAATTGGCTGATGGATGGGCTCTGAGTGATCACGCTGTTGCCGTGGACGGCGTGCATTCGCCTTTGTGCTAGCAGATTGACATTTCCCTGTAATGATGTCGGTGGGGCAGCTCGGGTACAATGCTGTCAATGGTTATGCCTACGAAAGGGGCTTTTGATGAATCCTGACTCTCGTGTTGTTCGGGGAGTAAGTATCGCAGCTATCGTTTTGTCTGCTTTGGGTATTTTGGGTGGCTTGGTGATTGCCTTGTTTATGGGAATCGCTTCGACTTCCTTGAATGATCCCGCTGTGGTCAATGCTCTTATCTCGGAGCTGGAATCGTCAAGCACCTCCTCGGCGTTTGATGGCTCTTCGTCGTATTCGTCGTACGATTATTCCGGCATGACCCAGGATGAAGCTATGGCTGTGGCTTCTGCAAGCATTTTCTTAATGGTGGGTTTGAGCTTGGGGTATGTGCTTTGCAAGGTTGTCTGCCTGGTTGCGGGCATCATTGCTTTGCGCAACTGCAACAACCCCGCTAAATTGGGCAGTGCCTTCGGCTGGTCTATTGCCGCTGCTATTGTGAGTTTTTTGGTCGGTGGCATGATCTCTATGGTGCTGTTCATCGTTTCGGCGGTGTTCGTTAGTCGCGTTCGTAGAGCCTATGCAGCTGCACCAATGGGGGCCTACGGTTACCAACAGCCCCAGCAGTACCAGCAGGGGTTGCAAGTTCCGCAGCAGCCTGTGAATCAGCAGGTGCCTCCGCAACCGCAGCAGCCGATGCAAGGTCAGGCTCCGGCTGCGCCTCAAGCTCCAGCAGCCCAGCAGCCAGCAGCTGCGCCCCAGGCCCCATCGGCCCCGCAGGCTCCGGCTGCGCCCCAAGCCCCGGCCGCCCCGCAGCCTCCTGCTCAAAATGACCAGGGCGAAGATTCCAGGCAGCAATAATCTTGAGCAAAACAAAAGCGCCGGCATCAAGCCGGCGCTTTTGTTTTGCTTTCGCTTCGATTGCCTTCGGGGCTTATTGCTTCCAAACCTCTTCGGCGACGTTTTTGATGAGGGCGATCTTTTTCCACTGATCCTCAGGCTCAATGATGTTGCCCTCTTCGGTGGACGAGAAGCCACACTGGGGGCTGATGCAGAGGTTGCGCAGCGGAACGTACTTGGCCGCTTCTTCAATGCGATGTTTCAGATCGCTCGGGTCTTCCAAGGCACCGTCTTTGGAGGTAACCAGGCCGAGGACCACCTTCTGATCTGCAATATGGTGCAGTGGTCCGAAATCGCCCGCGCGTTCTGAGTCGTACTCTAGGAAGAAGCCGTCAACCTTCAAATTGGGGAACAGGATTGGCGCTACGGGGTCGTATCCGCCGGAAGAGAACCAAGTGGAACGGAAGTTGCCGCGGCAGATGTGAATGGTGACGGCCAGATCTTCGGGCTTGTCGCGTAAGGCCTCGTTAATCAGGTTAACGTAGTCGCGCTCCAGTTTGTCCAGGTCGAATCCTCGTGCTTCATAAGCAGCGCGCTTGTTCGGGTCGCATAGCTCGCCCCAGGAAGTGTCGTCGAACTGCAGGTAGCGGCAGCCTGCATCGTAGAACGCCTGGACTGCTTTGCGATACGCGGCGGCAATGTCTGCAAACAAGAGCTCTTCGTTGTTCTCGTAGCGAGCGATGGGCGTGTAATTCTCTTCGCGCACGCAGCAAATGAGGTGAAGCATGGTGGGGGAAGGAATGGTTTGCTTGACCAGCGTGCCACCTGCAACGCTGTTGGTGAAGGCAAAGTGCTTCAGGAAGGGGTGCTCACCGAAGTCAACCTTGTCGGTAATGACGACGGTCTTCGATTTCGGCTGATGGCCCTTGAAGTGAACCGACCAATGCTCTGCCCCTACCTCTTCGCAGCCAAGAAGCTCGGTAAGGAAGTCCAAATGCCACATGGAGCGGCGGAACTCGCCGTCGGTTACTGCGTGAAGGCCGGCGGCTTTTTGCTGAGCCACCAATTCCTTGATAGCTTCGTTTTCGATGGCTTCGAGCTCGTCGTGGGAAATGGCGCCTTCAGCGAATTGGGCGCGTGCGGTCTTGAGCTTTTCGGGGCGCAGGAAGCTGCCTACGATGTCGTAATGAAACGGTGCAGCGGTATCGGACATAGGGGTTTCTCCTTCAAGTTAGATAGGCACAACTGCCGTATTTACATGGGGTTTCGGGGCGAATATGATGGCGCCCTTTGCACTTCATCGATTATAGGGGTGCTGCACCCTGTGTGGTTATAGGCATTGTTTCTAGCGAGTTATAGGCGGTTGGGGACGTGGCATGGTTCGCGGTTCTGGTGCGAATTGGCTACTTGCCAGGTTTTGTCTGTCAAAAAAAACGAGCCCCTTCGATGAGAAGGGGCTCGGCCTTGGGGAAGGCATGTTGGCGCAATGGGGCTAGTCGAGTTTTGCGAAAGCTTGCTCGAGGTCCCAAATGATGTCATCAGCGTTTTCGGTGCCAATGGAAAGGCGGATAGTAGAAGGCGTGATGCCCTGATCGGCCAGTTCGGCTTCGGTGAGCTGGGAGTGCGTGGTAGAGGCAGGGTGGATTACGAGGCTCTTAACGTCTGCCACGTTTGCCAACAAGGAAAAGATCTGAAGGTTGTCAATGAACTTCCAAGCTGCTTCCTTGCCGCCTTCGATTTCGAATGTGAAGATGGAAGCTCCTCCGTTGGGGAAGTACTTCTGGTACAGCTCGTGGTCGGGATGGTCGGGCAGGCTGGGATGGTTGACCTTGGCAACATGGGGGTTGTTCAGGAGGTATTCCACAACCTTTTTGGTGTTTTCCACATGACGGTCTACGCGCAGGGAAAGCGTTTCAGTGCCCTGCAGAAGGATCCATGCATTGAAGGGGGAAATGCATGGTCCTTCGTCGCGCAGCAGGATGGCGCGAATGTAGGTTACGAAGGCGGCAGGACCTACGGCATCTGCGAAGGAAACACCGTGATAGCTGGGGTTGGGGGCGGCGATAGGGGCGTACTTGCCGCTTGCCTTCCAGTCGAAGTTGCCACCATCGACGATTACGCCACCGAGGGAAGATCCATGGCCGCCGATGAACTTCGTCGCGGAGTGGACAACGATGTTGGCGCCATGCTCGAGGGGGCGGAACAGGTAGGGAGTACCGAAGGTGTTGTCAACTACAACGGGCAAGCCGTGCTTCTTGGCGATTTCGGAAATTGCGTCGATGTTGGGGATGTCAGAGTTGGGGTTGCCTAGGGTTTCCAGGTAGATGGCCTTGGTGTTTTCTTTGATGGCACCTTCGACCTCTGCGAGATTGTGGGCATCGACGAAGGTGGTCTCAACGCCGAATTGGGAAATGGTGTGCTCCAGGAAATTGAAGGAGCCGCCGTAGATGGTCTTCTGCGCCACGATGTGGTCGCCTGCTTGGGCAAGTGCCTGAATGGTAAGGGTGATTGCCGCAGCGCCGGATGCTACCGCCAGGCCGGCAACGCCGCCTTCAAGAGCAGCGATGCGATCTTCGAAGACGCCCTGGGTGGAATTGGTAAGGCGACCGTAGATGTTGCCTGCGTCCGCCAGGCCGAAGCGGTCGGCGGCATGCTGGGAGTTGCGGAAAACATAGCTGGTGGTTTGGTAGATCGGCACGGCGCGGGAATCGGAGGCGGGATCTGCTTCTTCCTGGCCCACATGGAGAGCCAAGGTGTCGAACTGGAATTTATGATCGGGGTTGTTTACGAACTGGCTCATTGCGAGTTCCTTTCTGTATGGGGAAGCGTTTTTCGTTTGCGTGTTTGCTAGCAGAACGAAGTAAACAGCTTGAATTCCTGTGGGTCAATGGGAAAAGTAGGTTTTAGCCATCTGCATATCGGATAACAGGGATTAAGCGCATTCTATAGCGGCTTTGAACTGGGGTAATGAAGAGAGTCAAGAGGCTTTTCGGGTTGATTTGGTCAACTGGAAGCATGAGGAGAATGCAGTGAAAAGGCGTTTCGAAACACAGTTGAAACAAATCAGATGGCTCTACGGATCAAGGCATTTGGCGTTTGGGGCCACAGATTGCTGGCGCCAAAAACTAGTGGCGGCTACTGCTACTAGTTTTTGTGCAACAAGTTGTCGGGGATGCTCTCCTGCATTTCGGTGATATTGTCCCAAAGGCGTTTAGGCATGAAGCTGCGGTGCAATTCGGGGTTGTAACGGTCTTTGATGGATACGGCATCGTAGAAGCGTTTCCAGGCATCTGCCATGAGTACTTCGTCTGTGGTTTCCTCGGGCAGTGTGAGCGAGTCGCTTTTTACTAGAGTCCATGCACCGTTGTGCGAAACCCCAGCAATGCCATGGGCTTCGTCAAAGATAATATAGGGCTGCGTATTGAAGCGCGCGGAAAACCAATCCATGAGGATGGGGACCACATTCGCCTTGGGGTTGCAGGCGGCAAACCACACGCCGCCTTGCATTTCACGGAATCGCAGAAACTGCATCATGTAGTGGCGTTCGTTCATTACGAATCGGTGCAGTTTCACCATCGGTTCCACGCAAGGGTGGGCAATTTGCCCGAGTACATTACCCTTTTCCCTCATGGCGTAGCGCACGAAAGAACAAATTGCTGTACCTTTATCGGGCTCATCGGAAAGGAACGCCACTCCAATGGCGCTGAAAGTGCTGCGGCCGCAATCGCGGCACAGGCCGTCTTTTACTCGCTGGGCTATGGCGGGGCTAGTGGGAATGGTTATCGGTTGCTGTCCTAGGCGCAGCTGTAGGTTTTCTTCTGTGACGATTTCGCTTGGGACGAGCTTTTGGCGATATGTTTCGAATATGGCGCATAGCAGGCCCTCTAGAGTGCCGTCATAGATGAATGCATAGGAGCTGTCCAGTTTGGGATAGGGCATCACGCGCCCCATCCCGGAAGTGAGGAAACGGTACTTGTTTCTATTTTCCCGCTCTGTGCGTTGGGCAGATTCAAGCGCGTGGAGAACGCGGGTTGCGCTTCGGTTTTTGCTTGAGGCTGTAAATCGAATATGCTCATTTGGCCTGGTGCAACCTTAGCGCTACGGCTGCCGTGTTTGCCGCCGTTTATGGGCGCGGCAAGCTTGGCGCGCAAAGCGTTGGGGTTGAATTCGGCGTCGCACCCCTGGTACTTTCCTGCGCAAGTTATGAAGTACCGGGCTCGTTTGAAGGCGATGCCGAGTTTGCGCAGCTCTGGTTCGCGTAAACAAGTGCTGCGTCGTGCACGGATGATGTTTCGGGCACCGCGCGGGCCAATGCCAGGTACGCGCAGCAACGTTTCAAGGTTGGTGGTATTCACTTCAACAGGGAAAATATCCAAGTTGTTCAGTGCCCAGTTGGCTTTCGGATCAAGCTCGGGGTCTAAAAATGGATGAGCTTCGTCGATCAGTTCAGTTGCATCAAATTTGTAGAAGCGCATAAGCCAGTCAGCCTGGTAGAGGCGATGCTCGCGGTTCAGCTGCACGCCGGCATTTGGCAGGCGCTTATCAGCGTTCACGGGTAAGTATGCGCTGAAGAACACGCGCTTCAACGAAAGCGTGCGGTACAGGGCGCTGGAAAGGGCGAGTATTTGGTAATCCGATTCGGGTGTGGCGCCGATTATCATTTGCGTTGATTGCCCAGCAGGGGCAAACGCGCGTGTTTTGCGTGCAATGGGCGCCTGCGAGTAATAGGTGGTGTTGCGGCGTATAAGGGCGCGGGTGTCGCGGTCTTCGGCGATAGAGTTCTTTATCTGCCGCATGGGCGCAACAATATTCTGTTTCGATTTGTCGGGTGCTAACAGTGCCAAGCTTTGGTGCGAAGGCAGTTCCATATTCACGCTCATGCGGTCGGCTAAATGCCCCAGTTGCTCCACCAATTCAGGAGAGGTGCCAGGCACGGCTTTGGCGTGGATGTAGCCACGGAACTTGTATTCATTGCGCAGGATTGAAAGAGCGCAAATCATGAGTTCGGTGGTGTAATCGGGGCTTTTGATAACGCCCGAACTTAAGAACAAGCCCTCTATATAGTTACGACGGTAGAAGCCAATGGTAAGGTCGGCGAGTTCGCGGGGCTTGAATACCGCGCGGCGCACTTCATTTTCGGCACGGTTTACACAGTAGGCACAGTTGTAGATGCACGCATTGGTCATAAGCACTTTGAGCAGCGTGATACAGCGCCCATCGGCTGTGAAGCTATGGCAAATGCCGGCGTCTATCGTGTTCCCCAGTTCGCCCTTTTTCGCGGAACGGTTAACGCCTGAAGAAGTGCAAGCAACATCGTATTTAGCCGCATCGGCCAGTATTTCCAGCTTAGTTGCAATATCCATACGTACATCCGTTCGTTAATTCAGATCCTAAGAATATGCGAACACTTGTACGCTGTCAAATTGCTTGGAATGCTTTCTTGACGGCTGTTCTCTCTCTATGGATAAGATAAAGAACAGCCGAATACCGTTCGTATGGCTTGTTGGGGGATCTTCTCTGGCCTGAAAATGAAGAGTGGTGATAAATAGCTGTTAAGCGCGCTTGCCCGTTAAATTGCGTGAATAAAGGCTCGACTGTCCGTTATTCAAGTAGCGCAAATCCCACCTGGAACTTCTTTAAGACTGTTGTTGATAGGGGAGGTTTAAGCATTTTCTGTGCGGGTATAAATATTAATGGCTCTAGGTCGGGCCATGCCATGGCCGTTGAAGGCTATTCGATTCTCCGTCCTTCGAGTGGTGCGGGAGAAAGCATCTATACTTTGTTCGTTGCGGACGGATGGGATCAAGACCGTTTCGTTAATTTCTGCTACACAAGATACACCGATACCTATGGTGTTGCGTTTAAGGGGTAAGAGATGTATCGCCTAACCTGCATAGCTGTTCTGGTGTCACTTTCTTTTGCTACGGCCTTTTTGTTTGGTTGCGCTGGGCACGATTCCGGTACTCAATCTAACGATTTGGAGGAAGAGGCTGCAACCATGGATGTGACAGATTTGCCCCATGAGCACTTGCCGGTTCTTAACTCGGATGCACTTTCTAGAGAAACGGCCACACCTGAAGGAACAAGCGGTGGGCTTATGTCTCATCAATGGAAGGTTGAAGGTGAAGTTGTTGAACTGGACGAGAGAAACAACATTGCTGTTCTTTCCGTGGATGTTGAAGATTCCTATTATCGGTATTTGAATAATCCGGTTGCTTTCTCGACCGATTTAAAGTCGGAGATTGTTGTGGGGGATAGAGTTCAGGTGACGTTTTTGCCTCCTGGTAGTGAAGAAACGATTGTCCATCCAAATGATTTAACGATTCTTTCCAAAGCCCAATAAACAGCAAAGGGGGCTTGCAAGTGTGAACTTGCAAGCCCCTAGTTTTCGAAATCCCTTATTCCTCTTCGGCTTTGGGGAGGAAGGCTCGGGAGTTGTAGGCGGAGATGCCTATGGTTCCGGAGTTGTGCAGCAGCGAGGAAGCCTGCGGCGTTATGATGCCGCCGATGCCCAGTGCTAACAACAGCGAATTGAAACCGATGGTGAAGCGATAACCCTGGTGCATGCGCTTTTCCAGAATGCAGGACAGTTGGCGCAGCTCAACGAGCGAATGCAAATCGTCGGATACCAGCGAGATGTCGGCGGCTTCGCGCGCCACGGCGCTGCCGGCGCTCATGGCGATACTTACATGTGCCGCCGCCAGCGCGGGCGAATCGTTTACGCCGTCGCCAATCATAACCACGCGGTGGCCTTCGGCCTGCAGCTGTTCCACAATTTCGTGCTTATGCTCGGGCAGCAAGTCGGCCCTGAACTCCGTGATGCCGGTTTTTGCGGCAATGCGACGGGCGGAGCGCTCGTTGTCGCCGGTGAGCATGATCACGCGCTTGAAGCCCTCGGCACGTAGCTCTTCCACAACCTCTGCCACGTTTTCCTTCAGCGGATCCTCGATGTACAGCACGCCCCACAGGGTGCTGTCTACCGCCAGGAACAAAGGCGAAGTTCCCGCAGCTTTTTCGTGGATGGCTTCCAGTTCTTCGGCGGGGATGGCAACGTGTTCGTCTTCCAGCACGAAGTGCTCAGAGCCGATTACGCAGCGCTTGCCGTTGATGCTGGAAGCAATGCCGTGGGCAACCACATATTCCACTTCCGCATGACGCTCGCGATGCTCCAGCCCCTGCTTCAGCGCTTCGTTCACCACGGCGCGTGCCACGGGGTGGGGGAAGTGCTCTTCCAAGCAAGCGGCCAAGCGCAACACTTCTTCAGCGGGCATTTCGTTGTAGCTGGTTACCTCGCGCACGGAAGGCGTTGCCTGGGTGAGCGTGCCCGTTTTGTCGAACACGACAACGTCGGCTTCTGCCATGTGCTTGAAGTAGCGCGAGCCCTTCACCGTGAAGCCGCGCTTGGCGCTTTCGCTCTGCGCTGCCATGACGGCAATGGAGCCAGAAAGGCGCAACGCGCAGGAGTAGTCCACCATCAGCGCGGCGGCGGTTTTGGTGAGATTGCGGGTGGTTGCGGCCACGATGCCGGCCAAAAGGAAGTTCCACGGTACCAGCTTGTCTGCCATGGCTTCGATATGCTTCTGGTCGGAGCTCTTCAGCGCTTCGGATTGCTCAACCATCGAAACGATGGAGCGTAGCTTGCTCTCTTCGGGGTTGCCGGAAATGCGGATGAAGATCTCGCCTTCCTCGACTGCGGTACCAGCGTATACGGTGTCGCCGGTTTTGCGCACAATGGCCAGCGGTTCGCCAGTAAGCGAGCTTTGGTTTACGCCTGCTTCGCCTGAAATGATCTCGCCATCGGCGGGAATCTGGCAGCCAAGGCGAGCAACTACCACATCGCCGTGTTTCAGCTCACCAATGGCAACCTCGCGTTCAACATCGCCTTCCACCACGGTGGCGGTGCTGGGGATGTCGAGCAGCGAGCGAACCAGGCTGCTTTCGCTGCGGCGCTGGGTGTAATCCTCCAGGATTTCACCCACTTTCAAAAGGAAGATGGTGCTGCCTGCGGTTGCGGGCTTACCTTGGATGAAGCCCATGGCAATGGCGGCGCCGTCCAAAACGGGCACATCAAGGCGGCCATGACGCAGGGAACTGAGCGCTGCTTTCCAGAACGGGATGGCGGAAATAATGGCCCACGCGGTGCGTAGCGGTGCCGGCAGGAACCAGCGGCGCATGGCACGGAACATGATCATGTTGGCAATCTGCGTGAACAGATGACGCGGGCGCGGCGCCAGCATCAGCGAGTTTTCGGGTTCCCAGGCTTTAACTTCCTTGTACGTAAGCGCTTTGAGCTTGCTTACAACGGTAGTGCGTGCCAGGGCAAGCGTTGCTTTGTCGGTTCCTTCGAAGGCTACGGAAAGCGAGCCCGCCTTTGGGTAGGCAACGCACTTGGTTACGCAGGGGAGTGCCAAAAACGTTTCCTCGAGCGCGATCGCGTCATGCTCAGGGATTTTCCCCTGAAGATCGAATCGGATCCTCCCGGGGATCTCGTGTTTGATCGCGAAACGCATGGTTGCTACTTGCCTTCTGCTTCCTGAGCTTCGGCTAGTTCCTTGGTGGCTTCTTCTTCAGCTTCTTCTGCGCCCTTGTCGTAGCCTGCTTCGGCGAGGATGTCGTCGAGTTCTGCCTTTGCTTCGTCTACGATGGACTCAGCTTCTTCCTTGACCTTCAAACCCTGAGCGACAGTTGCTACGGCTGCCTTGCGCACCGGTTCACTTTTCAGCGCCTTGACGCCGAGGGTTCCCAGCAGAAAGCCTGCTCCTACGAGAATTCCATGGTTCATTGCGTCCTCCTTAGAACTGCTTTTTTGTATGGTGAAAGTTCACCATATTTAACATTCGAATTTTACCACTGCGAACATCGTCTGGTTAAAAAAGTTTGCCAGTATTAACAGAGATGAAGGTTGGCGGTTCTAGGCAGGTACGACTGCTTGCATGAGAAAGGCAGCTCCAACGCGAAGTGTTCCAGATAGGCTGCGGGCGCTAAATCAGCGAGTAATGGAAAACGCCTTGCGCGTCTTCTTCTCGATTTATCTGGCCTTTATCGGCAAGGTACTCCAAATACGAAAACGTCATGGCAATGCGTCGTACGCGCATGCCGAACTCCAGCTCATCGAACGCCCCATGGGAACGCTGTGCGGAGGCAGCAACTTCTTTCGCTGTTGCGGTTTCTAACTGATTTATGATTTCCATTCGCTTTGCCAGCGGTTTTTTGAATTTGCCAATCATGTATTCGTAGAACGCATCGATATGATCTGCCCCGTAGAGCGGTTCATGGTGGGACATGAATACCGTTTCGAAGTCCATCGCTTTGAGACGGGGGAATGTGTTCAGAAAATGGTCGAGCAGGTGGTCGTTGCGTCCGAATTGAACAAGGGAGGGCGCGGCGTCTACCACGTGGTCACCGCTGAACAATATCTTTTTTCGTGCATCGCCAAAGCACAGGTGCTCAGGTGCGTGGCCAGGTGTTTCGATTGTGGAAATGGACCAATCGCCAACCGAAATGGTATCGCCATCGTGAAGGATGGTCGCGTGGGGCGCGGAAGGTTGTTGCACCTGCATGATATACAGCAGTGTGTCGCGAAATTCCTCCCAGCAAGTATCTAGCGCGTCAGGCCACCCGATCACGCGTGCGTAATCGCGGCAAAATTCTTCGTTTACCTGCGGTAAGGTGCCATGGTATACCGTGCGTCCCCCTTGACTCAAAAAATAGGGGAGGTTGCCAACGTGGTCGGCGTGAAAATGGGTTATAGCAACATCGGTATTGCTCCAGGGCACTTCAGCTCGTTGGAGCATGGCATCAAGGTGCTCTGTTCCAGTGAGTTGGGGGTGGCCGAGGTCAATGAACAAGCCCTGTTTGCCACGCTCAAAAAGCAGATACCGATCAATGCGATCGGCGAAATAGAAATTCTTAACGTCGAAAACTGCATGCAAAAGCCCGGGCACTGGTTCTTCCAGCGAAACCATTTCGTACGTTACATCACCGAGCATATCGTCAAAACCGCTTTTGTCTGCGGTTGAACTGCTAAAGGTATCGGCTTTCGTGGTTGGCTGAATCGTGGGGATGGGTTGTGCTGGGCGCTGAGGCATGGGGATTCCTTTCATCATTCCCATGATACGGGTCATATGCTCTGTTTTGTGCGCAGATTGCTGCTATTCGCCCATGAGCAGCCGATTTTCGGTTGTAGCTTTGGCTTGCTGTCTCAGTTTGTCCGCGGATTAGCTCTCTGCCCCGCTGCCGCAACAACTTTTCGCGCGAGTTTGCAAGAAAATTGCGATTGCGGACGATTGGAGCTCGTAAGTTTGGGGTTTTTCGGGCAAATCTCCTCGTTTGAGGGCTAAAATCGCCGTTTTGCATCAAGTGCAATTTGTCAGGGGATCCCCAATCGCAATTTTCTTGCAAATCGAACTGAAATTTTGTTTTTGACCTTTGTCTTGTGGGCGCTTCTGCGGGGAGCGCCCCTGCAATTCAGGCGTGGCACCCTATTCGCATGCGAGCGTACTGAATTTGCGCGTGAGTGGAGGGGCGTTTCCCGCCACTGGGGGAATTAGCTCGCTTGCCGATGAAGCGTGTGGCGGACGAGCGTGGATTGGCATGCTGGCTACCATTGAATGCAGTGGACATCTGCCAGAACCCGCTTAGCCCTTCTTCGACGGGTTCGGCCCCTGCCTGATGCTGGTGCATTGGGCAGGGTCTGTCCGCAAAACGCACACGAATCCGGAAGGAGACCTATGAAGATCGCTGTCCTGGAACCGCTGGGAATATCCGACGATAGCCTGCGTGGCCTGCTTGCCAAGGCAACTGACGGCCATGAAGTTGAGGTGGTAACGTATCCCGACCGTAAAGAGGACGAGGCTTCGCTGATCGAGCGCAGCGCCGATGCCGATATCGTGGTGGTGTCGAACATCAAATATCCCGCTTCCGTGATGGAGAAAAATCCCAACCTTAAATATGTGTGCGTCGCATTCACCGGCTACGACCATGTAGATATGGCGTATTGCCGCGAGCACGGCATCCAGGTTTCCAACTGCGCTGGTTATTCCACGGTTGCTGTTGCTGATTTGGTGTTCGGTTTGACTTTAGACGTTCTGCGCAACATTTCTACCCTGAACGCTATCGTTCGTCGGGGTGGTACGAAGGACGGGCTGGTGGGGCCTGAGCTGGAAGGGAAGCGTTTTGGCGTTGTTGGCGCTGGCGCTATCGGTTCGCGCGTGATGCGCATCGCCCAGGCGTTTGGCTGCGAAGTGGTGTGCTGCTCCCGTACCAAGAAGGACATCCCGGGTGTTGAGTTCATCGAGCTTGATGAACTGCTGAAGACATCTGATGTGGTAAGCCTGCATATCCCGCAGACTCCTGAAACCACGGGTCTTATTGATGCGGAGAAGATTACGCTTATGAGGCCTACGGCGGTACTTATTAATTGTGCTCGTGGCCCTGTCGTCGATTCCGAGGCGCTTGCGGCTGCTCTCAATGAGGGTCGTATTGCTGGTGCTGGCATCGATGTTTTGGAGATGGAGCCTCCGTTCCCTGCTAATCACCCGCTTCTGAACAGCAAGAACACTGTGGTAACTCCTCATGTTGCCTTTGCTTCACATCAGGCAATGGAAAAGCGTGTCGTTATCGTGGCAGACAATGTTGCGTCCTACCTGGAAGGCAATACGGCAAACCTGGTTTCATAGCAAGTGGGAAAATAGGGACAGGTGCCAGATCCCACTTAGACATAGTTCACAAAGGCGGGGCCTCGCTTGTGCGATTGTTCGCAAGCGAGGTCCTGCTTGTTAGGCGCGAATTTGGCGCCTACCCCTATTTCCCCACTTGCCCCAATCCTTCTGTTATTGGCTCAGCCTAATACCGGCTATGGGGAATAGTGGGGTACCGAACGGGATTATCGACGCTCATAATTGCAGTCATGCACAAGCTTTACTTCGCATACGGATCAAACATGGACTTCGATCAGATGAAGTTCCGCTGCCCTGGGGCTGAATACCTGGGCGTAGCAACGCTGCCCAATTATGAGTTGAAAATGGATGCAGCGGGCTTCGCAACGGTAATCCCTGCGCCAGGCAAGCATGTGCAGGGTGCGCTTTGGGACTTGAGCAATGCCAACGAAAACAAGATGGACGGCTTCGAGGGCGTTTCTTCCCATTGCTACGAGAAAAGCTATGTGGAAGTTCAGTACGCTGGTAACCATACTGAAAGCACCATCATCTCGGGTGCGTTCGGCTTCGGCGAATTTGAACCCGCTGCTCAGGATGCCTACACGTTGGAAGCTCTCATCTATCTTTCTTTACGTGGACCCTTCTACGATTGGTCGTTCCGCGAAGATTACGTAACCAAGGTGCGAAACGGTGCCGCCGGTATTGGCGTCGACGCCCACACCCTTAACCAGTTGCAGAACATACAGATCATTCCCAACGCGCATGTTGCTTAAGCTGTAACGCCGCTCAATGAGCGGCGTTTTTTGCGTGCATGCGACCAAGCCCTTTGCCTTTGCGAACCCGCCGCTTCACTAACTCACAACATTTCGCTGCTATTCTTTGAATAAAGGTATTCAGGCGCTCTTCGGGGCGCCTTGTTGTTCGGAAGGGAAGCGTATGACGGTTTTGGGTAGCATGAAGCGCCACTATGAAAAGGTTATCTGCGTTTGCTGCTTCTTGATTCTGTTTACCAATATCGGGTTGCCCTCAACTTCGTTTTCCGTATATCAGCCCTACCTTGTTGCTATCCCGGGGGTTGGGCATGCGGGTGGTTCGGTAATCCTGTCTGTGCGCACGTTTGTTTCCCTTGTTGCCATGTTTTTTGTGGCGCGCTATTACGGCTGGCTCAATTGCCGCATTGGTGCTTTTGTTGCCTCGATTTGCGTGGCTATCGGTTTCGGTCTGTATGCGCTTAACACCGAAAGCTATGCCGGCCTATGCGTTGCCTCGGTGTTTACGGGGCTGGGATATGGCTTGGGCGGCATGATCTGCTCAACCATGCTTATCGGTCGTTGGTTTGAGACGAATGTTGCAACGGTCGCGGGTATTGCCGCCGTGGGTTCGGGCGTTGCCGCCGTGGTTTTGCCGCCTATTGTGGTTGCGGTGGTGAATGCTACTTCGCTTTCTGCTGCATTTGCCCTGGAGGCCGCCTTGGCGTTGTTACTGGGGCTTTTGGTATTCGCATTGCTGCGCAATTTCCCGGAGGATATGGGTTTGAAACCCTATGTTTCAAAAAAAGCCGAAAAGGGCACGGGCAAGCCGAAGCGCGCTCGCGTGAACAGGGATGTGCCCCATTCGTTTTTGCCGGTACTGATGGTTGCCATGGTGTTTGTGGGCTGTGCGAGTGTGGGTGGCAATGGTTATCTGGGCGTCCTGTTCACCTCCGAAGGGTTCTCGACCGAAGCTGCAGCTGCCCTCATCGCCGTGAGTGGCGCTTGTTTGATGGTGTCAAAGCTCTTCAACGGGGTTGTCTTCGATGCCATTGGTACGCGAAATGGTTCGGTGTTGTTCTTCTTGCTCTTTATCGGAGGAACAGGTCTTCTGTGCTTGAGCGATATGGGGTCGAGCTGGTTGGCAACAGCGGCTGCAGTCATGTTTGGCCTGGGCCTTTCCTTGGGCACGGTGGGCATTTCGGTGTGGTCTATCGAGCTTGCGCCAAAGGGCAGGGAAGTGCAGACCATTCGCAACTTCCAAATTTGCTATGCCCTGGGTGGCTTTATTTTCATGCTGCTGCCAGGCTTCCTCGCCGAGGCGTTTGGCACCTATCTGGTTTCCTATGCGACGTTGTTCTTTATGCTCATTGCTGCCGCGGCAGTGATTGTAGGGTTGTACACCATCTGCGATCTAAAAGCCGCTCGCAATGGCAAGGATCGTTAGGCTGGAGTTCGACTCGCCTGCTAAATCCCCTCCGCTCCCTTCCTTGTCCATGGCAGGATGCAGGACTTGCCTCAAACGTAACAATGATTAACCCCGCTTTACATTTATGTAAGATTTCGCTTGCTAAGCTTGCATCCGCAATAAGGGAAACCATGCGGATTTGCGGGCGGCAGAAACCCGGATGAAGCTCGTCGGAAACTCTGGTAATTCCCTTTGCGCGTGATTGTGAATGAAAAGGGAGGAACAGAGAAAGACATGGATATCGCAACATTGGTTGTCGTTGTGCTGGTTATCGCGGTGGCGTTAACGTTCGACTTCACGAATGGCTTTCACGATACGGCAAACGCTATGGCAACCTCAATTGCAACGGGTGCGTTGAAGCCGAAGACGGCGGTTATCGCAGCCGGTACGTTGAACCTGATTGGTGCTTTTTTGTCCACCGAGGTGGCAAAAACCATTTCGGGCGGCATCATCAATGAGCAACAAGTTACCATCGGCGCCGAATTCATATTTGCCGGATTGGTAGGCGCTATTCTGTGGAACCTGATGACGTGGCTGGTTGGCCTTCCTTCAAGCTCTTCCCATGCGCTGTTCGGCGGCTTGGTGGGCGCGGTAATCGTGGGTGCAGGCGTTGAGGGCGTTAACTTTGGCGCTGTTGTTGCCAAGGTTCTTGTTCCTGCTCTTATTTCTCCTATCGTTGCCGGCTTGGCAGCATTCGTGGCGGTGAAATTAATATATTTCATTGTTCGCAAGCTGGACGAAAAGTATGTTGAGACGGGCTTTCGCCATGGTCAGACCATTACGGCATGCCTGGTAGCGCTTTCCCATGGCACCAACGACGCTCAGAAGACCATGGGTATCATCACCCTTACGCTTATCGCTGTCGGCTTGCAGCCTTCTGGTTCTGGGCCTCAGCTGTGGGTTGTCGCTGTGTGCGGTCTTGCAATTGCCTTGGGCACCTATATGGGCGGCTGGCGAGTAATCCGTACGCTGGGCAAGGGTCTTACCGAAATCGCAACGCCTCAGGGCTTTGCCGCAGAGGCTAGCTCGGCAACCACCATTTTGGTTTCTTCCCATTTGGGCTTCGCTCTTTCCACCACGCAGGTTTGCTCCGGTTCTATCATCGGCTCCGGCCTGGGCAAGAAGGGCGGCGCGATTGACTGGAAGGTTGCCGCTCGCATGCTCATCGCCTGGTTGGTAACGTTCCCTGCTGCGGGTGTAATTGGCGCTGCCGCCTGCGCTGTTGCCAAGATCAACGTTTGGGGCACGCTTGCTGTTGCCGCAATCGCCGTTGTTGCAGCGCTCATTATCTTCAGGCTTTCGCGCCGCAACCCCGTTAATGCGATGAACGTAAATGAAGGCTCCGAAGTCAAGGTGAATGCCAAGGTCGCAACGGCCGCGGCTGCAGCGTAGAAAGGGAATCACATGCAAGAACTTATGAATTTTGCAACGGTCCTGATCGTTGCGGTGGGCATTGCCGGTTGCATTGGCGTGATGTACGCATCAGGCCTGCGCCTGTGGGCAAAGAGCGGTGCTCCTGAGGGTGGAGATGGCTCCCCTAACTATCTGTTTCGATTCGCTTCGGTGGCATGTTTTGCGGCATGCGTGGTCGTAGTGCTGTTTGCACTGTGGCTGATGATTCCGATGTTCCATTAATAACGAGGGGATAAGAACTTGGAAACTTTGGAAAGTATTCTGGTAGGTATCGACGGCAGCGAGCGAGGTAAGAAAGCATTGAAATGGGCTGCTCGTCTAGCCAACCGCGAAGGTGCTCATCTGACGCTGCTTGCGGTAATCGATCCTGCATCAAATGAGCTCGTCGGCTCCGACCATCGCGTTTTGCGCGAAGCTGTGGAAAATGTGTTGGGCGAGGCTCAGGAATTTGTTCGCGGCGATTATCCCGAGCTGGCTATGGACGCTTCGTATGTGAGCGGCGATATCGTAGAGGCTCTAGTCGGTGCGGCTGAAAGCCACGATATGATCGTAATGGGCTCTCACCATGGCGCTTCGGTTGCAGAACGTGTATGGGGCGCAAAGGGCCTGCGCGTTTCGGTTTCGGCAAGCGTTCCCACGGTGGTTGTTCCCGCCGACTGGGATCCTTACAACGAGGCCAAGGGTATTGTGGTAGGCGTTGGCCCACAGGATGAGGTTAGCGACAAGGCTGTTGAGCTTGGTGTTCATTTGGCTAAGGTTCTCGAAGAGCCGCTCGAGCTTATTTCTTCCTGGGGCATCCCCACCTTGCTTTCGCGCTCTGCTGAATTCATGGGTGGTGGCTTGGCGCCGGTTGGCGAATCGTTCCAGTGCAACCTCGACGCACGTGTTGCGGCTATTCGTGCAGCAGAGCCTGCCCTTGAGGTTGAAGGTCATTCAATTGAGGCTCCTTCCCCTACGCAGGCTTTGATGCAGCGCAGCAAGGATTGCCGTGTTCTGCTGCTGGGCACGCATGCTCGTTTCGCGGTAAGTAGGGCGCTGTTTGGCTCCACCACCTGTGGCGTGCTGGCTCACCTGCAGGTACCTACTGCAGTTGTGCCGATGGAATAACCTGTTTAATTGCAGAAAGCGCGTTGAGGCTAATGCTTCAACGCGCTTTTTTGTTTTTGGTCGGGATGGCCTCTGGGTGGGGGGCGATGCCCGGCTGTTGTGGCCTCTGGGCGACTGGGGCGTCTAGGTGCTGGAAGCTGGATGACTGAGGCGTGCCCGGCTGCCGAAGCGATGTCTGGTCAGGCGCGGCATCCGACAAGGTGCAAAGCCCGGTGGGTAGGGTGCGGCATCCGGCCCAGCGAGCGGCGCGTGACGCCTGGCTCGCTCATGTGATGCTGACACTACTCTTTCCTTCTCATCTCGAAGGAATCGGCGGGGTAGAAGCGACGGCAGTTTTCGCACGTGGTGAGCACCACGCGCCCCTCATTTACCAGATACACCAGGTGGGCAAAGGTTTCTCCCAGCGAATAGAATTTCTGGTCGATGGTCCATTCGTCCCAGTTGGGGTGCTTCCACGAGGCATTGCGTGCGATATCAATCAGGCTGGCATGGCCGTCGACCACCAGCTGGTACAGTTCTTCCAGCCGGTTAGCGTGGAAGCTTTTCAGAAAATCGACGCGCTCGGCTACTCCCGTGAAGGGACGGCCGTGACCGGGCAGAATAAGATCAACGTCCAAATCGCGTACCTTGTCCAGGCTTGTCAGGAATTCCCTTAACGCATCGTAGGAACAAACCCAACTCATGATGGTGGGCGTGATGCGCTCCAGTACGTGGTCGCCCGCAATGAGAATTTTCGCCGTAGGTTCGTATAGGCAGATATGCCAGTCGTCGTGGCCTGGCGTGGTTATGATGCGAAAGCGGTAACTGCCGTTGTGGTACACGTCGCCATCGGCCAGGTAAAACAGATCAGGCTGGTTTTTTAGTGGAAGAAGCTCGGCAGAAACGCGGTAGGTAGAAGCGTCGCGTGCCTGCATGCTGCGTTCATCGTACGTGTTGGGGTGTGTAAGGTAGCCGATGAGCGGGTTGAATACCGTTGCTTGCATGTTCATGAGGTTTTGCACTTCTTGAATAGAGTGCATGTTGGCGTATATGCGCATCCAGCGTCGCCATATGCGGTCGAGGTTGCTGGTGTGGTCGGGGTGGGAATGGGTAAGGACGATCTCCACTGATTCCCAGGTGCGGCCCAATTTGTGCAAGGCATCGTCAAGTGCTTTTTCGCAGTCGGGGTGGTCGAAACCTACGTCGACAATGGTGGTTTTATCATCACTCAGGATGAAGTACGAGTTCAGGTAATTCAGCGGGTTGTCGGGAAGGGGCACAGGCACGCGCCAAATGCGCGGAAACACCTCTTCAATTTCGCCGTTGTTATATTGGTCTGCGTAGTTCGCCGTCATGATGATTCCTAACGGAACGTGTTCATTGTTCTTAGAACCAGCGTAGCGCAAAAGTCGTCGAGTGGTACGGTAGGATGGGTGGCGTTGATGAATCGTGGGCGAGCGCTATGCCTGACCTGCGAGTGTGCGGGGAGGTGCGGTAAGTGGCAGCCTATAGCGAAAAGGCAGAGAAAGCAACGGATCTCCAACTTTCCGATGCCCATTTCCATCTGGGGTTCGTTTTGGATCCGGCCGGTTTTGCCATCGAAGCTCAGCGTGCCGGGTCGTTCGTCTTCGCCGCGTCGGTTACCCCTTGTGAGTATTGGGATACCAAAAGGGTGTTTAGCCGCACGTTTAACCTCACTCAGACGAACCTCGGCTCGACCAACGATGACGCCAAAGAGGCGCTTTGCTGTGCGTTTGATTCCAGCGAAACGAAAGTCAAGGCAACCATCGGGGCAGCCGAGGGGGCACTCTGTCAAGCGGCAGCTCTTTCCCAGCAAGCTGTTGATCTCCCTTTCGTTAAGCTTGCGGTGGGATTGCACCCCTGGTGGGTTTCTGCGGACGAATGCCGCCTTGCAGAAGAATTGCGTGCATTTGATGACGCTTTGCCTGAAACGCGCTACGTGGGTGAAGTTGGCTTGGACTTCTCAAAGCGCAGAATAGCAACGCGCGATGCCCAGCTCTGTGCATTCCGCCATATCGCAGGTGCCTGCGCGAAAGAGGGAGGCAAGGTTCTTTCCGCTCATTGCGTTAAAGCATATGACGATGCTTTGAGCATTTTGAAAGGCTCGGGCTGTCTTGCGTCGTGCACCTGCATTTTTCATTGGTTCAGCGGCTCGTTCCCGCAGCTTACACAGGCGGTGGACGCAGGTTGCTCCTTTTCGGTTGGCGCACGCATGCTCGAAACGAAAAAAGGGCGTGAATACGCAAAGGCGATTCCCTTGCAAAAATTGCTTTTGGAAACCGATGCTCCTTTCGCGGCCGATCCCGAACGGGAGCACCCTTCGATAGCTTATTCATATGACCAGATGAGGCGTCAACTTGCCGAAACCCTACAGCGCCTAGCCCGAATCAGGGATATTGGCGAGGCGGAACTTGCTGCTATAGTTCAGCAAAATGCGCGTGAGGTTTTTTCTTAGTTCATGTGCTTGCGGCGCTATCATGAGCGCTATGGAAAATGCTCTTTTAACAGTTGCCTCGCTCACTGCCATCATCGCGCTCGGCTTTATCGTTGCGCGAACAATGGAGCTGCCCAGGGGCTTTGCCGATACGCTTTCGAAAATCGTTTTTCGTATCACTTTGCCATGCGCGATTTTCCACGCTTTTGCTTCGAATGGCTTTGATGCCTCGTTGCTGCTTCTTGCCCTGGTGGGGTTGGGTTGCACGTTCATTCCGTGGTTGATCGGTACATTGCTCACTGCGCGAGAAGACCGAGACCATCGGATCCTGATGATGATGAATATATCGGGCTTCAACATTGGCTGCTTTGTGCTTCCCTTTGCCCAAGCGCTCTTTCCGCCGGCTGCGGCACTTGCTGTGTGCCTGTTCGATGCTGGTAATGCTTTGATGATGAGCGGGGGAACGTATGCGTTCTCAAGTGCGATCCTCGACAAGGGAGGATCCCATTACGAACGTGCCGTGTTGGCTGCGAAGCGCCTGTTTTCGTCTGTGCCATTCGACCTGTATTGTGCGCTCATTGTCATTTCGCTGATGGGCGTTACCATTCCTGAGCAGGTGGTTTCGTTTATCGAGCCAATTTCAAACGCCAATTCATTCTTGGCTATGTTCATGCTGGGTTTAATGGTTCAGTTTTCGTTGGGTAAAGGAAAAGTGTTCCAGCTGGTGCGCTTGCTGGGCTTGCGTTTCCTGTTCTCTGCCGTGATGAGCATCGGCGCAATGACACTGCTTCCCTTCGATCCCGTTACCCGTATGGTAATTGCCGTCTTATTGTGGTCTCCCATGGGCGCACTCGGGCCGGTATACACCCTTTGGGCAAAAGGTGATGTGGGCCTGGCTGGTTTTGCCAATGTGGTCACGGTTGCGGTGGGCATTGTTGCCATGACGGCTGCCGCGATGATGATCGCATAACCGCCTTTGGCTCTGCGTCGCGGGCGGATTCCCCATTAACGCGAAAAAGAAAAGACTCTCCGTCGATGCATCTTTCTGCTTGACGGAGAGCCTGATTTTTTCGTGCTCGATTATTTCAGGATGACGTGCTTAAACGACTCTTCGATTGGCAGCCCGGTGGTGTATATGCCGTAGCTGTGGCTACCGTCTTTGGGAAGCGAAAGGCTGCCGGGGTTGAAGAGCCAAACGGTTGGATCTTCCGAGCAGGGTTCGTTCACTTTGATGTGGGTGTGGCCATATAGAAGCGCGGTATTGACTGGCATCTGGGGGAGGTTGCCCACCGCCCCATCCCTGTCGGGGCCGAATACGTGCCCATGGGTAAGGAACAGCGTTCGAGGGGTTTGCATTTCGTACCCTGCATCCTCATCGATGTATTCGGGGTCAAGGATGGTGGAGTAGTCTGCCATGCAAGGGAAGTCGAGCACCATCTGGTCTACCTCGGCGTCGCAATTGCCGCGTACGGCAAGTATGCGATCGGCTAGGGGGTTGAGCAGGGAAATTACTTCCTTGGGGTCGTAACCGTTGGGCAGGTCGTTGCGCGGCCCATGGTACAAGATGTCGCCGAGCAAGATGATCTTGTCAGGCTTTTCTGCGTGAATAGCATCAATGAATTTGCGGCACCACGTTGCAGAGCCGTGAATGTCGGAAGCAATCAGAAACTTCAAGGCAGCCTCTTTTCGTATGCGATGGTTGTCTTCATTGTATCGCTCGACGTTGTTTTGCGAGATGGTACGGAAGACGAACCATGGTCATTTTGCCCTATTGCAGCTATTGGGAGCGGGAACTGCTTAGACCGCTATTGTGGCTGTTCAGACGCGAGCTGCCCAGGTTCCTATCGCCACCGTTTAGCCAGAAGCCACCTGGGCGTCGATTGTTAAAGCGAAGTTTCATCCGCAGAAAAATTGTTGACAGGAAGGATATTTCGGGAAAGAATAGCCACAGTTTCGTAAGCGAACATGATTCGCTGAGGAAATCACCAAACCGTTGAAGCGGAAGTCAAAGCGAGTAGGCGCGCACAGAGAGTCCGGGATGCTGGGATCCGGATCGAAAAGCCGTTCGCCAAATGGACCGCTGAGGGCGCATGCGAATGCAATTTGCTAGTAGGGTGCGACGTGAGGGCATACGTTAGTTGCCGGGGATATGTTGGTATCCTGCTAAGCGCACGATTCGTTTCGTGAACCAAGGTGGCACCGCGAGCTTTGTATTTTCTAAAGCCCGTCCTTGATCGTAGAAGTATCAGGGATGGGCTTTTTTTATTGCCCTTCCCGCGTAAGGAAAGGGCAGTTCGATGGACACTACGCCGTTGCAGCCGGGCTTGGAAGAAGTTCGTGCTTTGGCCGTGCAGCCCAGTATTCGCCGCGTTCCTGTGAAACGCGAGCTTTTCGCCGACCGCATTACCACTATCGAAGCAATGCGTGCGCTGCGTGCTGCCAGCAATCATTGTTTCTTGCTGGAAAGTGCCGAGGCCGATCAGCGTTGGGGCCGCTACTCTTTTTTGGGCTTCAACCCCACGCTCGAGATTACCTGCCTGAATGGGCAGCTCAGCATTCGCCGCAATGTCGAAGATGGCGAACCGTCGCGTGAAACGCGCCAGGTTGAGCACCCCGGCGAGGCTATCCGCCAGATTATCACAGAGAACAAGAGCGCCAAGGTTGAGGGATTCCCGACATTTACCGGTGGTCTGGTGGGCTACTTCTCGTACGACTACCTCAAGTACGCCGAACCCACATTGCGTCGTCCCGGTTTAGACCGTGAGGATTTCCTCGATGTTGACCTGATGCTGTTCGATCAGGTTATCTGCTTCGACAATTACCGCCAAAAGATCATCCTCATCGCGGGTGTTCGCACCGACGATGTTGAGGGTTCCTACGCTCAGGCGCAAGCAAAACTCGACGAGATCGAGGGCTTGTTGACAGGGCCAGCTCGCTACGAATTTGCTCCCTTGCGGTTGAAGGAACCGCTTACGCCGCAGTTTTCGACCGAAGAGTTCTGCGAGAAGGTGAAAATCGCCAAGCGTCATATTTTCGAGGGCGACATATTCCAGGTGGTGCCCTCCAATCCTCGAACCGCAAAAGCGGAAGGAAGCCTGTTCGACACCTATCGCGTATTGCGCGGCCAGAATCCTTCCCCGTACATGTTCTACTTCACCAGCGAAGATGTGGAAATTGCAGGCGCATCCCCTGAAACGTTGGCGCGCTTGCAGGATGGCAGGCTATTCACCTACCCCCTGGCGGGCACCCGCCCACGCGGCGCAACCCCGGAAGAGGACCAGGCTTTGGAGGCAGAGCTTCTTGCCGATGAAAAGGAACGAGCTGAGCACGATATGCTCGTTGACCTGGGACGCAACGACTTGGGACGCGTATCGCAACTGGGTAGCGTAGCGGTGGAGGAATATCGAAACGTACTGCGCTTTTCGCGAATCATGCACATCGGATCAACCGTTACCGGTCAGCTTGCCGAAGGGAAAGACGCGGTGGACGTGATGGATTCCATTCTCCCGGCAGGCACCCTTTCCGGGGCACCCAAGCTGCGCGCCTGTCAGATCATCCAGGATTTGGAGGGTGCTAAGCGCGGCATCTACGGCGGCGCCATCGGCTACTTGGATTTCACAGGCAATCTTGATACCTGCATCGGGATCCGCCTTGTTTACAAGAAAAATGGCCGCGTATGCGTGCAGACCGGTGCTGGCATCGTGGCTGACAGCGTTCCCGAAAACGAAGACCGCGAATGCTACAACAAGGCGCGCGCTGTAATGGAAGCGCTGAAAACCGCCGAAGGGGGCCTGGCATGATCTACCTCATCGATAACTACGACAGCTTTTCCTACAACTTGTATCAGCTGATAGGCGAAGTGGATCCCGCTATTGAAGTTCTTCGAAACGATGCGCTTACGGTCGAAGAGCTTGAAGAGAAAAACCCCGAAGCAGTGATTCTTTCCCCTGGCCCTGGGCGCCCTGCTGATGCAGGCATTTGCGAAGAAGTGGCGCTGAAGCTGTCTGGCAAAGTCCCTATCTTGGGCGTGTGCTTGGGACATCAGGCTATATGCGAGGCATTCGGAGGCACAGTGGGGTATGCCAAGGAGCTGATGCACGGTAAATCGTCTCTGGTAAAGGTGGATGCGCAATCACCCCTGTTCAAAGGCTTGCCAGCTAAGGTCCGGGTTGCTCGTTACCACTCGCTTGCGGCTGATGAAGGAAGTCTCCCTGAATGTTTGCAGGTTGTTTCCCGCGCCGATGACGGGGAAGTGATGGCTGTGCAGCATGCCGAGTTTCCCACCTTTGGCGTTCAGTTTCATCCCGAATCGATCCTCACTCCTGATGGCCGGGTGATGATCGAAAACTTCTTGGCCATAGCAACGAAGTAATACGCGGCGGTCGCGCCGATTGTCCGAAAGGAACCAACAATGATTAGGGAAGCAATTTTCAAGCTGGTAGATAAGCAGGACCTAACCTACGACGAGGCCTACGATGTGATCAACGAGATCATGTCGGGTGAAACTACGCAGGTGCAGACGGCGGCATTTCTTTCCGCCCTTTCCACGAAGTCGACCAAGAGCGAAACTATTGCGGAAATTGCAGGTTGCGCTGCCGCCATGCGCAGTCACGCTACCAAGGTTGATTACGATAAGCCACTGCTTGAGATTGTGGGGACAGGCGGGGATAAAGCCGGAAGCTTCAACATCTCTACCACCGCAGCGTTCATTATTGCGGCAGGTGGGGCAAAGGTTGCCAAGCATGGAAACCGGGCAGCATCGAGCAAGTCGGGTACGGCAGATTGCCAAGAGGCTTTGGGCGTGAATATCGAGCAGAGTCCCGATCTGTGCAAAAAGCTGCTTGATGAAGTGGGCATGTGCTTCTTCTTCGCCCAGAAATACCACACGGCTATGCGCTATGTGGGCCCCATTCGTAAGGAACTGGGTTTCCGCACCGTGTTCAACATTTTAGGTCCGCTCACCAACCCGGCATCGCCTGAAACGATGATTCTCGGTGTATATGACGAATCTCTGGTGCAGCCCTTGGCACGTGTGCTGACGAGCCTTGGTGTGAAGGATGGCATGGTGGTGTACGGACAGGATTGTCTGGATGAACTTTCTACGGCATGCCCCACCACGGTGTGCGAATTTCACGGGGACGATTATCTGTCTTACGTGCTCACGCCCGAAGAATTGGGCATGAAACGCTGCACGAAAGAAGACCTTCGAGGTGGCTCGCCAGAGGAAAACGCGCAGATCACGCGTGATATTCTTTGTGGCAAAGAAACGGGGGCAAAGCGCGATACCGTTTTGGTGAATGCCGCTGCAGGTCTTTATATAGCCGGCCTGGCTCCTTCCCTGAAAGATGGCGTTACGAAAGCCCAAGAACTTATTAACAACGGTAAAGCAGCTGAAACGCTTGAAGAGTACGTCCGCTTATCAAACCAGGAGGTTTAGGTGACCATCCTTGATGAAATAGCGGCCTACACGAGTCAGCGTATGACAGCTGAGGAGGAGCAGGTATCAACCGCTAGCCTTCGGCGGCAAGCCCTTGCCATGGCATCGGCGGAACGCGAGGCGAATGGCGGAGCGTTCCCCTTTCGGTTCAGCGCCGCGCTGGCAAAGCCGGGCCTTTCGTTTATCTGCGAAGTTAAGAAAGCGTCTCCTTCGAAGGGCGTTATTGCCGAAGAGTTTTCGTATCTTAATATCGCAAAGAGCTACGAGGCGGCAGGGGCGGCGGCAATCTCCTGTTTAACTGAGCCGAAATGGTTCATGGGCGCCGATACTTACTTGACCGAAATTGCGGCAGGAACGTCTGTACCTGTGCTGCGAAAGGATTTTGTGGTATGCGAGCGCATGATTTATCAGGCCAAAGTGCTCGGCGCTTCTGCAGTGCTTCTGATCTGCGCTATTTTGAACGATGAGCAACTAATTGCTTATCGTGAGCTTGCCGAAAGCCTGGGCCTTTCGGTTTTGGTTGAGGCTCATGACGAAGAGGAAATTGAGCGCGCAGTTGAATCGGGTGCAAAGATCGTTGGCGTGAACAATCGCAATCTGAAGGATTTCAGCGTCGACTTCGGTAACGCCCGCCGCCTTCGCTCGTGTATTCCTGAAGGCGTTTTGTACGTGGCGGAATCAGGCGTGGCAAGCGCTGATGACGTTGCGGCTATCGCCCAATTGGGTGCGGATGCTGCATTGATCGGGGAAGCCTTGATGCGTGCCGAAGATAAGCCGGCAATGCTGGCAGAATTCCGTGCTGCAGCGGAGGTGGCGCAATGAGTCCGGCAAGCCGCCAGCATCAGGCAAGAGAATGGTTACTGTCGTCGCAGGGGTTAGGGCGGCCTTATGTGAAGCTGTGCGGGATGTCGCGCGAAGAGGATATACGCGCAGTCGCCCAGGCGCGTCCCGATATGTGCGGCTTTATCGTGAACTTTCCCCAATCGCACCGAAGCGTTTCAACGGAGCGTTTGGCGGAATTGTGCAAACTGCTGGACGAAGAGGATGCCAAGGTGGCAGCGTGCATGGCAACTAGCGGTAATCCGGTGAGCCTTCATCCGATATGGCGTGTAGGTGTGTTTGTCGATGAGCCACTCGATTCTTTGATCCGCATCGTTTCAGCGGGCGCAGTCGACTTGGTGCAGCTCCATGGAGACGAAAGCAACGCCTATATTTCCGAGTTGAGGCATCGAACCCGAGTAGGAACCATCCAGGCTTTTCGTGTGAGCGGCAGCGAGGATGTTTCCCGCGCCGAAGGAAGCAGCGCCGATATGATCATGCTCGACAGCGGGCAAGGCTCAGGTAGGGCATTTGATTGGGGCAACGTTTCCCGTGTTCATCGACCGTTTATTTTGGCTGGTGGGCTTACCCCGGAAAGCATCGGCAAGGCGCTAACGGAAGTGGATCCCTGGGGTGTTGATATGAGCTCTGGCATCGAAACCGGCAAGGTGAAGGATCCCGCAAAAATTGCAGCAGCTGTTGATGAAGTCCGTCGATGGCGGTTGTAGTCCTTCCGGCGCTGATCAAGACGCTGATCGCTTCAAGGCCCCCGTTCCGCTGTTTGGTTTTGAATCTGCGATTCAAAACCTGCATGCGCTGCACTGCTCCATGCATCTAATTGAAGATTTGCTATCGCAAATCTATCAGGAATGGTGTTCAGAGGGCCCTTCAGCGTTCAACGCCTCGATCAGCGTGGACAGTTCTAGCATGCTGATAAATCAGCGGCTTATCCACTTAAGTAGAACCATCAGGCAAAATGCCTGATTCATGAAAGGAAACATTATGACGAAGGGGAGATTCGGCATCCATGGTGGGCAGTACATGCCTGAAACGTTGATGAATGCCGTTATCGAGCTCGAGGAAGCTTACGATCGCTACAAAGATGACCCAGAATTCAAGGCGGAGCTGAACAAGCTTCTGAACGAATACGCCAATCGTCCTTCGCTTCTGTACTATGCCGAGCGTCTAACCAAGGCGTTGGGTGGCGCAAAGATCTACCTGAAGCGTGAAGACTTGAACCACACCGGTGCGCATAAGATCAATAACGTGCTCGGGCAGGTTTTGCTTGCCAAGAAGATGGGTAAAACGCGCGTTATTGCTGAAACGGGCGCAGGTCAGCACGGTGTTGCCACGGCTACAGCAGCGGCGCTGATGGACATGGAATGCGAAGTGTTCATGGGCAAGGAAGATACCGAACGCCAAGCCCTCAACGTATACAAGATGCGCTTGCTAGGTGCTAAGGTGCATGCCGTGGAAACAGGGACGGCAACGCTGAAAGATGCCGTATCGGAAACCATGCGCGAATGGACCAACCGTATTGCCGACACGCACTATGTGCTTGGCTCCACCATGGGTCCTCATCCTTTCCCCACCATTGTGCGCGATTTTCAGGCGGTAATCTCGCAAGAGATCATCGATCAATGCATGGAAAAGGAAGGGCGCTTGCCCGATTGCGTGCTTGCTTGTGTGGGTGGCGGTTCAAACGCTATGGGCACCTTCTACCATTTCATCGAGCATCCTGAAGTCCAGTTAATTGGATGCGAGGCGGCTGGTCGCGGTATCGACACCTTCGAAACGGCGGCAACCATTAACACGGGCAGCCTTGGCGTATTCCATGGCATGAAATCGTATTTCTGCCAGGACAAGTATGGTCAAATCGCGCCTGTGTACTCCATCAGCGCTGGGCTTGATTACCCCGGAATTGGGCCTGAGCATGCATGGTTACACGATACCGGCCGTGCTCAGTATGTGCCTGTCACCGACGACGAAGCGGTGGATGCCTTCGAGTATTTGAGCCGCTTGGAAGGCATTATCCCCGCTATCGAAAGTGCGCATGCGGTGGCTTATGCCTGCAAAATCGCGCCAAAGATGAGCAAAGATCAAATCATGGTAGTCACGCTTTCTGGCCGCGGCGACAAGGACTGTGCCGCTATCGCTCGTTACCGAGGAGAAGATATCAATGAGTAATCCCCGTATCAAAGCCGCTTTTCAGGATGGTAAAGCCTTTATTCCTTTTGTAACCTGCGGCGATCCAAGCCTGGAAACCACCAAGAAGATTGTTGCTGAGCTTGCGCAGGCAGGTGCTGCCGTTATCGAGCTGGGCATTCCGTTTTCGGACCCTACGGCAGAAGGGCCGGTAATCCAATCAGCCAATATGCGTGCGCTTGGGGCAGGAACCACCACCGATAAGGTGTTTGATATGGTTGCCGATCTGCGCAAAACCGTCGATACGCCTTTTGTGTTCATGACCTATGCAAACGTGGTGTTCCATTATGACATCGAAAAGTTTTGTGTTCGCGCAGCTGAGGCGGGTGTGGATGGCCTTATCCTTCCCGATGTTCCCTTTGAAGAAAAGGAAGAGTTTGCTGGTCCGTGCCGCAAGCATGGTATGGACCTTATCAGCATGATTGCGCCCACATCCGAGGAACGCATCGATACCATTGCGCGTGAAGCGGAAGGCTTCATTTATTGTGTAAGCTCGTTGGGCGTTACGGGTACCCGTTCGAGCATCACTACCGATCTGGATTCCATCGTGGCGCGCATTCGCGCAGTTACCGATACCCCCATCGCCATCGGGTTCGGCATCTCCAATCCCGAGCAAGCGGCAGCCATGGCAGCAAAGAGCGATGGCGCCATTGTTGGTTCCGCTATCGTGAAGATCATTGCCGCGGAAGGCGAAAATGCCGTTTCTGCGGTTGGCGAATTTGCCCGCAAGATGGTGGAGGCTATTCGCGCATAGTTGCTGATCATTCGGTAAATGCACTCCCTAATCCGCTCAAACGGACCCGAAGCTTGGCCTTCGGGTCCGTTTTTATTGGGAGAGGTCGGGTTGTTACGGCGCTCCCCTAGCCGGGGATTGCCACTGCCAGAATGCTTGACTGCGAAAGCTGGTCCATTTCGCTGCATCGACTCGGAGCGCCTTGAAGGAGCAAGCATGGATTTGCCGTGGTTATCGAGCGATGAAACGGTGACGGCTTGGTCAAGAATGAGTGAAGAGCGCGTGGAAGGGGTGGCACTCTGCATTCAGGCTGCTAGGTTGGAAAGCCGAGAGAAAGGAAACGCATCGATGGCGAATTCGGTTCAGCAAAGTGGCGATGGTGCTAAGAAGGGCAAACTGGCGGTACTGTTCGAAGATCTTTCGATTGCTCAGGTGATTGCTGGTGCCCTAGCGGCTGCAACGGTGTTTTTGCTGTCTTCCGTTATCGGTGTTGCCGGCTCATTGATCGGTGCGGCGGTTGGCTCGATCGTTTCTGCCGTTTCCTCTCAGGTGTATAAGAAGATGCTATCCGCTTCTGCTGACAAGATTCGCGATGTTGCGCCAGATGGGTCATCGGCAAATCAGGCGGATCCCAACGAAACGCGTTTGATGGAGCCTGTTTCATCGAGTGAAACCCGCGTTATTGATTCGGGGAAGGTTGCCGCAAGCGCAACGAAGGTTATGGGTGCCGATGACATCCGCTACCAAGCTCACGCTTCGTCGGATAAGGCGGTAGATCCTGCGCTGCAACGTGCGCATGTGCGTCGTCGTCGCAAGGCTCGCGTTCAGCGGAGCGTGATCATTGTTTCCATCGTTTCCGCGCTGATTGCCATTGTGATCTCGGCAGGACTTATCCATGTGTTCACCGATGGTCAGGGCATTGGTGAAAAGACGGAGCCTATATTCACGGCAAGTGAAGCATCCCAGGCAAAACAAGGCTCTTCGGCTGCCAACGGCGCTGCGAAGGAAACAGCTGCCAATGAATCGACGTCCTCTAAGTCGAACGAAGGCTCATCTCAGTCGGGAAAATCCTCGAGTGCCGATTCATCTAACTCCTCCACTTCGGCTAGTGGCAGCGGTTCTGGCTCGGGATCTTCGGACTCTTCTGCCTCATCAAATGGCGGATCATCGTCTTCTGACAGCAGTTCGGAGAATGCCGGATCTTCATCGAAGCCAGGTTCTGGTTCGTCGGGCAGTGGCAATTCGGGGTCTTCTTCTGGAAACGGCTCTTCTGGTTCGGGTTCGTCTTCTGGCTCTTCCGGCAGCGGTTCCCCCTCTGCTGGTTCTGGCAATTAATGGACACCAGGCATTACAGGCGTAATTGCTGCTCCGGCTCGCCTCTATTGTCTGATTAGGCTTTTGCGGCTTTCATTTCCCTTACGTCGGCGCTTGCGACATGCGGAAAAGGGTATGATGGTAGTTCTAAGGAAAGGAACGCCCCATGGCTCTTGTTGCCCGACTTCTTCAGTCGTTACCGCTTGTCATAGTGCTGGTCATTCTAGCTCTGGTTATCTATTTTGTGGTGTCGTGGGCTCGTTCGCCTGAGCGCGCAAAGGAAGTGCTCATCAAGTTTTTCACCGTGTTCAATTCGATTCTTTCGATTTTCTTCCTTTTGGCAACTGCGTATGCGTTCTTCGAAGGCAATCAGCCAGTATTGGATCTTACGGTTTCGTTCCTGGTGGTTGCGGTGTTGGCCCTTGTTATCACCCGTGTCTGCCGCTGGCGCTTCGTGAAGAACCACCCCCATTACATGGATAAAAGCCAGAGGGTTACGTTTTTATAGAAAAGGCGACCCTGCCTGAATTGAGCCCCTGATGTTGGACCCAGAATGAAGATTCATTCTGGGTCTATTTTGCGTTAGGAGCAGGCCGAGGTAGGCGGTTGGTTGCTGGGACGACTGACCTGTTTGGCATAGGCAACGCATTGTCCCCGCGATTGACTCCCCTCTTGAACGCCGTTAGACGAATTCAATAAAGTGTTGGGTTTTCGAGGGCTTGAACAACGGGATGCTTTCATGCGGGTAACCGTACCGTCTGGCTTTGCTGAAGCGCGCTGGGAGAGCGTCATACTGATGGTTATAAGGTGGGTGACCGAATGCGAGCGAGCAAAGCTTGTCCGTCTATCGCCAAGGGGGAACAACTGTGAGCACTGTTGACAAGAAACTCATGGGGCAAATGCTCCGATTTGCCAAAACCATTGTAATTACCAGCGCAAATGCAAAGGAAGGCGCCTCGGTTTCCGATTGCGAAAGGCCCGGTAAACGTGATGCTCAATACCTACGTGCCATTATGGAGCGAGGGCTTCGCACCCTGCCCCTTGAGCAGCGTGTCCTTTCTGAGGCTGCTTTTGACAAGCGCGCATTCGACTTGGGCAAAGTGTTTGTTATTCGCCAGTTGGGCATTTGGGAAATGATGAGCTACGAAACCTTGCGCCGCGATAGCGAGTACGTGGCTTTTCCCGAATTGCTTGACGGCATGGAAAAAGAGGGCCTGGTAAAACGCGTTGTTGACACTGTCGATGGGAAAGACAACGACGTGGTTGTGCTTACCGAAGCGGGCAAGCAGATGTTCTCCGAGCAAGAAGAGGCCCTGGAAAAGCGTGCCGAAGAATTGTTTGGTGATCTTACTGAAGGCGAGAAAATGCAGCTCTATGTGCTGCTGCGCAAAGTTCAGGGAACTCCTGCATATGAACCGGAATCTCCTTCCGATGTGCGCAAACGAGCAGGAATTGCATAAGTGTCAGAGTAAAGCAGCGATCTTGTTGCTTTAGATAAGCCTGGTCCAATAAACTCGGGGCTAGGAGAAACGAAGGGCCTTAGGGGGGTTCCCTAAGGCCCTTCGTGGTGTTTGGCAAACGCGTTTTGCTAGTGCTTTTCAGCTTTGAGCTTGCGGCAGGCTTCTGCCATTTCGTCGACCATTTCATCGAATAGCTTCAGGGCGTCTTCGACGGGTTCGGGGCTGAGCATGTCAACGCCAGCGCCACGCAGAAGGTCGATTGGGGGTTTGGAGCTGCCGCCTTTCAGGAAGCCCAAGTAGTCTTCGCGGCCTTGTTCTCCCAGGTCCAAAATACGCTGAGAAAGCGCAATGGCGGCCGCGAAGCCCGTGGCGTATTGGTATACGTAGAAGCGGTAATAGAAGTGCGGGATGCGCGCCCATTCGAGGGCGATGTTCTCGTCGAGCGCAATGCCGTCGCCGAAGTACTGTGCGTTCAGCTCCTTATAGATGCCACAGAGCGCATCGGCGGTGATACCGGCGCCCTGTGCGGTGAGCTCGGCCACTTTCAGCTCGAATTCAGCGAACATGGTTTGGCGGTACAGCGTTGCGCGGAACTGCTCCAAGAAGTGGTTTAGGAAATAGGCGCGTTCGCGTTCGTTTTTCGCGTGGTCAAGAAGGTAGCGCGTAAGCAGAGCTTCGTTGCAGGTGGACGCTACTTCGGCGACGAATATGACGTAGTCGGAATAGCACACGGGTTGGTTGGCGCAAGAGAGATACGTGTGGATGGAGTGGCCCATCTCATGGATCAGCGTGAACACATCATCGAGTTTGCCCTGGAAGTTGAGCAGGATCACCGGGTGCATGCCGTAGCCGCCGGCAGAGTAGGCGCCACTACGTTTACCCGGCGTTTCGTATACGTCGATCCAACGCTCAGAAAGGCCACGGCGCACCAAGGCCAGGTAGTTTTCACCCATGGGGCGCAGCGCTTCTAAGATGATGTCGCAGGCTTCTTCGTAAGTGAAGGTGAGCTCCACATCATCGACGATGGGTACGTACAGGTCGGAGAAACGCAGCTCGTCTACGTCTAGAAGCTCCTTGCGCAAGGCCACGTACTTGTACATGGCGTCCATGTTGTTATGCACGGTTTCAATGAGATTCGTGTACACCTGGGTTGGCACTTCGTTGGCAGAAAGCGCTGCTTCCAGGGCCGATTCGTAACGACGAGCTTCTGCAAAGAACTTCAGCTGCTTGTTCTGGGCGCCTAGTGTTGCAGCAAAGGTGTTGCGGAATTGGCGGTAGCTGGAATAGAGCGATTCATAGGCGGATTCGCGCAGTGTTCGGTCAGCTGACATCATAAGGGGGATGTAGCTGCCGTGGGTTACCGGATGCGCAGCGCCTTCGGCATCGTGCGCATCAGGGAAGGTGAGGTCGGCGTCGTTGAGCAGGGAAAAGATGTTGTCGGGCTGGTTGGCCATGTCTCCTGCGGCAGCTAAGAGCTTTTCTTCGGCGGGGGAGAGCACGTGCTCGCGCCTGCTGAAGATGACATCCAAGCAGCGGCGGTACAGCTCCAGTTCCGGTTCCTGCGAGTAGAACCCTTCCATTTCCTGCTCGCTTAAGCTAAGCAGCTCGGAGGTAAACCAAGAAGAAGCGCTGGAGAGCGAAACCCAGAGCGTCATAACCTGGCTTGAGTAGTCTTGGTAGCGCGATTCGCGTGTGTCTTCGTCGCTTTTTCGTTCAGCGTAGTTCACCAGCTTGGTGAGGATCAACCCGGCTTCGTCGTCGAGCTTCAGATAAGCAAGCAGATCGGCTGCCGAAGTGCTGATCTTCCCTTGGAATGATGCGAACCGGGGAGGAAGTTTCTTTGCTTCTTCAAGCGCAGCCAAAAAGGCTTCGTCGCTTTCGAAGATGCTGGAAAGATCCCAGCGATACTGCTCGTCTATTTCTTCGCGGGAAGAATACGTTGTCATTGCGTGCTCCTTGTGTATGCTCGGCAGCTTTTCCGTACATTGAACTGTTCGTGCTCGGCTGTGAGGCCGTGGCGCTCGACGGAAGAGACTGCCAAGTGTTTACCTTTTCGCAAGTAATACTACGACATTGGCTGCAGCATGCGTTGCTGGTACAGCCCATTGTCATAGAAACCGAGTTTTCGGTAATACCCACGCGTCCCCACGGCGCTGATAACGTTGATGCGTTGGTATCCTGCCCGCGAGGCAAGCTCGCAAGCGCGGTTTACCAGCTGGGTGCCCAGGCCACGATGCTGGGCGTTGTTGATGCCAGCGTGCTGCAGCTTTTCCACGCGACCGTACACGTGCACTTCGCGGATCATCGCTTCTCCCGCCTGGAGTGGGAAGGGGAGGGTGTGTCTTTGTTCCGCTGTCTTAGATGTTGCCGCTTCGTACTCTTCGTTCAGCTGGGCTATCGCATTGGCGTGAGGCAGCGAAAGACGCAAGAAACCCGCGATCTCCCCCTGTGACGTTACCCATTGAAGGAAGCGTTCGCTGGTGGCGGTGGTTTCGTACTCAACCACTTCAAGCGAAAGGTCTTCGGCGGCAACGTTGGCAAGGCTTACTTCGCGATGGCGGATTTCAGCCGTGGCAAGACCCTCGGAATCGATTCGTTGCTCAACCAGCTGACGCAGGTTCACCTTTTTATTGCCCGCCTTGATGTCGGGTGCCGATATATCTCGAATCATGCGGGAAATGCGCGTAAACGCAGGTGTTGCGCAGGTATCGGAGACCAATACGTCTACCAGGCTGGGTTCAGAGTAAGGCTGCCAGGTGTGATCCTCGAAGCGTTCGCAGAGTCCGGTTCCCTCTACGAGGACACATGGATAGAGCTTCACCTCATCGGGTTGAAAAGCGGCATCGTTGCAAAGGCGCAGGTAGTCGGCTTTATCCGATTCCGGTGTGGCGCCCAGCAAATTCACCATGGCATGCACGTGGGTTTTGAAGCCGAACAAGCGCAGCAACTCGAATGCTCGTTGGATTTGCTGCGTAGAGGTATGGCGGTCGTTGAGCGTGCGCACTTTTTCGTCCAGGCTTTGGATGCCCATTTGGACTTTGGTGCAGCCCATGCGACGCAGTGCGGCCAAGTGAGTGGGCGTTATGCGCTCGGGCCGTGTTTCTATTACCAGGCCTACTACGCGGTGCTGCCCGTCGACATTGGCATCGTGCTCGGTTTCGAGCTCTTCCCACGTTGCCTTTTGCCATTGGGATACCGACGCCCACGCAGCATTTTCGCCGTAGAGACGGTCGAATGCCTGGTTGTACGTTGCTTCGCGGTTGTCGATACGACGCTGCTCTTCGGCAACGAATGCCTTAAGGAGTTCCGGGTCGCAAGAGATCCCTGCCGATTCGTAGGCATGCTTGCGCGCAGGGAGGTTCTCGATCGCCTGGGAGCCATCGTTCAATGCGCGGAACAGTTCACGGATGAACCAGATCTGGTAGCTTTCCGGGTAGTCGCTCCAGGTGCCGCCCAAAACGATGAGCTCGACTTTGTCGGTGATGTGCCCCATTTCGGTGAGGGCTTTAAGGCGTGCGGCAACCTGCAGGTAGGGATCGAAGAAGGTGCGTTCGGCGCGTTGGCATGCAGGCTCATCTGCCAAGTAGCTTTTGGGCATGCGCAAGTCGTTGGGGCAGTACAAGCAGTTGCTGGAGCACTTCCACGGCTTGGTGAGCACGGTGATGGTAGCAACGCCTGAAGCGGTGCGGCGGGGTTTCATCTGCAGAGTGCGGACAAGGCGGCGCTGCTGCTCATCGCTCAAGCCCCAACTGTTCCAACGCTCGGGCTGGTTCTTCTGCACATCAAGATAGAAGGCCATGAGTTGGCGCTTCGAGAGAGGGCGTGCCTTCGCCGGCTCCGAGGGTGCGGGTGCATGGTTTTGCGTGTTCCCGCCGCCGTTCGGTTCATCGCAGTTGCCGAAGCGTCTCGTTTCAAGGATGCGCTTGTTGTGGCGGTTGATTATCTTTGTGAGTTCGCGCTCGTCAAGGCGCTCCTTTGCCTTGAGCGCGTCAAGTATGTCAAAAAGAGCTTGTTCCATGCGCCTGATTATAGGCGAAGGCGGAATCCGGCACAGCAGCGTGCGGGTGCGTCTTGGGGGCAATGTGCCTCTTGGTGCCCTATGTGAACATCATGAACAGGTGGGCAAGAAGGAAGCCGATAAGGCCGCAGGCGGGGAAAGTAAGCACCCACGCAAGAACCATGTTGCGGGCAATTCCCCAGTTAACGCGTTTGAATGATTTGCTGGCACCGACGCCCATGATTGCCGAGGTGTTGCAGTGGCCGGTGGAAACGGGCATGCCAGTAAGACTGGCGAACAGCAGCGTGAAGGTGGTGGAGAAGTTAGCAGCTACGCCTTGGTACTTCTCGAGCTTGACCATGTCCATGCCAACTGATTTGATGATGCGCTTGCCGCCCACGATGGTGCCAAGTGAAATGGCGAGCGAGCAGATGATCATGAGCCACATGGGGAACCCGTTGGAATCGGGGGTCGGGTTGCCGAAGGAAAGGGCAACGCCCAGCATGGCGATGGACATGAACTTCTGGCCGTCCTGAGCGCCATGTAAAAACGAGAGAGCTACAGCGCATACGTCTTGGATGCCGGTAAAAGCATGGTTTGCTGCTTGGCGGTTTACATGAGCGCAGGCCTTTTCGATGACCTTGACGAACAGCCAGCCAAGAAAGAAGCCCGCTACCAGCGAAAATACCATGCCATAAATAACCTTTGCCCATTCTGCGGGAACCACGCCTGCAAGGCCGTTCAGGGCAATAGCGCCGCCCGTTACGCCAGCGATAAGGCTGTGCGATTTCGAGCAGGGAATGCCGAAGAACCAACAGAAGATACCCCATAAAATGGCGCCAATCATGGCCGCCATCAGAGCATAGAGGGCCGCATCGGTATTGCCCGAGAAGTCGACCATCCCGAACATTGTTTTAGCTACGGCGGTTGAAATGTAGGTCATTCCTACAAGGCCCACGAAATTGAATACCGCTGCCAGCCCGATGGCAACGTTGGGCTTTAAGCAACGAGTGGAAACAACGGTGGCAATAGCGTTTGGCGCATCGGTAGCGCCCGATACGGCGGTAACGCCGATTACTAGAATCAAAATGACGAAGAGGCTGGGTTGAGCCATGGCCTGAGAGATGAAATCAACAAAAGAAAGCGCCATTACGTTCCTTATATTTCCTTGTATGATCGCAATTCAACATTGTGTTTTTGTAACAGTCGGGGGTCGTATTTGACTAATTGTTAACAATGCTACCCCACGTGCGTCCTTCAAATGATCGCAAACTGGATGCTTTCAATAATTTCCTGCTATTTGGCTTATTTTGCCCATCGTTTCTCTTCAGATGTTGCATTTTTCGGTCGAGCTAGCGCGGGATCTTTGCCAAGGGTGAGGGCATGAGTGCTTGCATGGTCGATGCCCTGTGGTTCCGTGCTGCTGCTCGGCTTGATTGGCATTGAAGGCACACGTGTCTTTCGCAAGAATTGCTCCGTTACGACGATCCGTTTCGCAAAAACAAAAAATTCCGACTTCTGTGCAACTTTTTTGCGATTGCGGACTCCTTTCCGTCCTCCGCGAGGCGGAAATGGGCCGTTGTGCGTCCGATTTGCCGCTTTTCCTGGCGTCATCCGCGTTTTGACGCCTCGCGGCAATCCGCAATCGCAAAAAAGTTGCAATTTTGGGCGTATTTCTGTTTTTGGCACCCGGATCGGCCTCATGCTTGGTGCCATGGGCGGGGTGGCTCGGGCGCGGCGCCTTTGTGGGCGAATTTGGGCAGCGTTGCGGGCGGGGCGGGCTCGGCAGCGCGGTGTGGGGATACTCCCGGTGGCGCAACGTGAGCGGCTGGATGCCCTGGACAACGCGACGCCGTGAATGGAGTGGGCCTGGCGTGACTCCATTGGTGGCTTTGGAGACCCTGCGAGTCGGCTCCTGGAGCGGCGCTGCGGGACGGCATAAGAAGTGTTTGCGGTTGCTGGCGTCTGTTCGCGAGGGCAAGTCCATTTGCTGGGCGGCGTACTGGCGTTTTGCCTCTCCTTGGTCTCGGGCTTTTTCGCTTGCCGCATCCGTGGGCGCTCTTGCCCTCATTCCACCGCAGCGCCAGCTGTACTGCGGTATCATGATAAGAACTATTTCAAAAGAGCTTTGAAGTGCATTTGCGTTCAAAACAAGCAGGAAAAGGCACCCAGCATACTAAAGAAGGGTAGGATTCATGGTTTCTCGCATTTATGTTGAGAAAAAGCCCGGTTTCGATGTCGAGGCGGGGCAGCTCTTGCACGAGCTGCAGACGATCTTGGGCGTGAAGGCGCTTACGGGTCTGCGCCTTGTTAATCGCTACGATGTCGAGGGCATTTCCGATGAACTGTTCAAGCAGTGCATCCCCGTGGTATTCAGCGAGCCCCAGGTAGATACGTCTTGTGAAAGCTGCCCTGAGGTCGAGGCTGCCCTGAAGGGCGAAAGCCCTGCGGGCCAGACGGTTTTCGCCATCGAGTTCCTTCCCGGTCAGTTTGACCAGCGCGCTGATTCTGCGAGCGAATGCATTCAGCTCATCAGCCAGGGTGAACGCCCTGCAGTTCGCAGCGCCAAAGTGTATGTGCTTGAGGGCGAACTTTCCGAGGCAGACGTTGCTGCCATCAAGCATTACGTTATCAACCCAGTTGAAGCGCGCGAAGCTGCGCTCGAGGCACGCGAAACGCTCGAGATGCAGGTGCCCGAACCCGAGCCAGTAGAGGTTATCGAGGGGTTCACCGAACTCGACAACGCGGGTCTTGCCCAGTTCCGTGAAGAGCGCGGTCTCGCCATGGACCAGGCGGATATCGAATTCTTCCAGGCTCACTTCAAGGAAATCGGGCGCAACCCCACTATCACCGAGGTTCGCGTTGTTGATACGTACTGGTCCGATCATTGCCGTCACACCACGTTCGGCACCGAGCTTACCGACGTCAAGATCGACGACGAAACGGTGCAGCTTGCATTCCAGAAGTATCTTGCTATGCGCTCCGAGCTGGGTCGCGAGCATAAGCCGGTATGCCTGATGGATATGGGCACCATTGGCGCCAAGTACCTGCGTGCGCATGGCGGCCTTCAGGGGCTCGACGAGTCCGATGAAGTTAATGCCTGCACGGTAAAGTGCAAGGTCGACGTTGACGGCGAAGAGCAGGATTGGCTGTTCCTGTTCAAGAACGAAACCCACAACCACCCCACGGAAATCGAGCCCTTCGGTGGCGCGGCAACGTGTGTAGGTGGCGCTATCCGCGACCCTCTTTCGGGCCGCAGCTATGTTTATCAGGCGATGCGCGTAACCGGTGCAGGCGATCCGACCGTTCCTGTTTCTGAAACGCTCGAAGGCAAGCTCCCCCAGCGTAAGTTGGTTACCACCGCTGCTGCCGGCTATTCTTCTTACGGCAACCAGATTGGTCTTGCTACCGGTCAGGTTCACGAGCTGTACCATCCGGGCTATGTTGCCAAGCGCATGGAAGTGGGCGCGGTAGTGGGCGCAACACCTGCTGACCACGTTCGTCGCGAAGAGCCCGCTCCGGGCGACAAGATTGTTCTGTTGGGCGGCCGCACTGGTCGTGACGGCATCGGTGGCGCAACCGGCTCCTCCAAAACGCAGAACGTTGAAAGTGTGGAAAAGTCCGGTGCAGAAGTGCAGAAGGGCAACGCTCCGGTAGAGCGCAAGATTCAGCGCTTGTTCCGTCGCGGCGAGGCATGCCGTCTTATCAAGCGATGCAACGACTTCGGCGCTGGTGGCGTATCTGTTTCCATCGGCGAGCTGTGCGATGGCCTGCTCATCAACCTGAACGCTGTTCCTAAGAAGTACGAAGGCCTGGATGGCACCGAGCTTGCAATCTCCGAAAGCCAGGAGCGCATGTCGTGCGCTCTTGCCGCAGAAGATGTCGAAGAATTCATCGGCTATGCGCACGAGGAAAACCTTGAGGCAACAGTTGTCGCTGCGGTAACCGAAGAAAAGCGCTTGCGCATGGAATGGAACGGCGAGGCTATCGTCGACATCAGCCGTGCTTTCCTCGATACCAACGGTGCTCCGAAGTATCAAGACGTTCACGTTCAGGCGGGCGAGTCGTATGCTCCTGCGTGGGAAGGTTCCACGCTTGAAGAGCGCATGACTTCGCTGGTTACCGACCAGAACATCTGCTCGAACAAGGGTTTGGGCGAGCGTTTCGACTCCACCATCGGTGCGGCTACCGTGCTTATGCCCTTCGGCGGCAAGCGTCAGCTCACGCCTTCGCAGGCTATGGTTGCCAAGTTCCCCGTCGATGGCGAAACCACCACAGCAAGCGCTATGGCTTGGGGCTTCAATCCGTATCTTTCCGAGAAGAACCAGTTCAAGGGTGCCTATCTTGCCGTTGTGGAAAGCGTGGCGCGTCTGGTCGCTACGGGTTTCACTCGTGAATCGGCCTATCTTTCCTTGCAGGAGTACTTCGAGCGTCTGCGTGACATCCCCGAGCGTTGGGGCAAGCCTACCGCTTCCGTTCTGGGCGCTTTGATGGCTCAGGTTGATTTGGGCATTGGTGCCATCGGCGGCAAAGACTCCATGTCGGGCAGCTTCGAAGAGGGCGATACCGAAATTCACGTTCCTCCTACGCTCATCAGCTTTGCGGTTTCCACTGGCTCTATCGACCGCGTGGTTTCCCCTGAGTTCAAACGTGCTGGATCGCGCATCATCAGCATCGCGCCTGCGTTCTACGATATGGATTCTCTGGTACCCGAAGCGGACGGCATGAATGCCGCATTCAGCTTGGTTGAAACGCTCATCGGCGAAGGCAAGGTTTCCGCTGCGGCAACGTTGGGTTACGGTTGCGCTGCCGAGGCTCTGTTCAAGATGAGCGTTGGCAATGGCGTAGGCGTAAAGCTTTCAGATGAAGTTGAGGCAGACGATCTGTTCAGCCTGGCTTATGGCAGCTTCATTGTCGAGCTCGCTGACGATGCTGAGATTCCCGCCAATACCGATCTGGTAACCGTTTCCGAACTTGGCTGCACCACCGAAGCCTACGAGTTTGCGGCATGCGGTGAGGTCATCAACATGACGAAGCTGCAGGAAGCTTGGGAGGGCGGCATCGAATCCGTATTCCCGTATCGCGGTGAAGGTGAAAAGGTTGAGCAGGTTAGCTGGTCGGAAAAGCTTCCTTTGGTTTGCGGCGAATCGTTCGCGAAGCCGCGCGTTGTCATCCCGGTATTCCCTGGCACCAACTGCGAATACGATACCGCTCATGCCTTCAAGCGCGCTGGTGCCGAACCTGAGGTCCTGGTGATCAACAACCTTACGCCAGCAGCGGTTGCCGAAAGCACCGATGCGTTGGTGGAGGCCATCAACAACAGCCAAATCGTTATGCTTCCCGGTGGCTTCTCTGGAGGCGACGAGCCCGACGGTTCAGCGAAGTTCATCACGGCCTTCTTCCGTGCGCCCGCCGTTACCGAAGCGGTACGTGAGCTGCTTCAGAAGCGCGATGGTCTGATGCTGGGTATTTGCAATGGCTTCCAGGCGCTTATCAAGTTGGGCTTGGTTCCCTATGGCGATATCGTTCCTGCAACGCCCGAGGCTCCCACGCTTACGTTTAACACCATCGGTCGCCATCAGAGTGGCCTGGTTCGCACGCGCATTGCTTCGAGCCTTTCTCCTTGGCTTTCGCGCTGCAATGTGGACGATATCCACACGGTTGCTATCAGCCACGGCGAGGGCCGTTTCGTGGCAAGCCCTGAAACGGTTGCTCAGCTTGCTGCAGCGGGTCAGATTGCAACGCAGTATGTTGATGAGGCGGGTAACCCTTCGATGGATCTTTCGGTTAATCCTAACGGCTCCATCTTGGCAATTGAAGGTATCACCAGCCCTGATGGTCGCGTTCTGGGCAAGATGGGTCATACCGAGCGTTCCGGCAACGGCTTGTACAAGAACGTACCTGGCAATCTGTACCAGCCTCTGTTCGAAGGCGGCGTAGAGTACTTCAAATAAGGCGTAAGATAACGGGATTAATCCCTGCTATTTCGAAGAAAGGGCTGGCACCCGATGGGTGCCAGCCCTTTCTGTTGCTGCGGTATGAGAGAGCTGCTAGCCCCAAACTTCCTTGGCGATTTCCTGTACCAGGGCGATTTTAGCCCATTGCTCTTCTTCGGTGAGCTTATTGCCGATTTCGCAGCTGGCAAAGCCGCACTGTGGGGAAAGGCAGAGGTGGTCGAGTGGAACGTACTTCGATGCTTCTGCGATGCGGGCCTTTACCGTTTCTTTGTCCTCAAGGCCTGGCTGCTTGGAAGTGACCAGGCCGAGCACGACGTATTTGCCATCGGCGATATGCGCTAAAGATTCGAATCCGCCGGCACGCGGCGTATCGAATTCCAGGTAAAATGCACGGGCGTTTTCCTTAGCGAACAGATACGGTGCGATGGGGTCGTAGCTGCCTTCGAACGCATAGGTAGAATGGTAATTGCCGCGACATACATGGGTGTTAATTGCCAGATCGTCAGGTTGATCTTCGATGGCTGCGTTGTTCAGGCGCACGCCAAGCTCGCAAATCTTCTGGATATCATCGGGCTTCAGGCTGATTTGCGCTGCAAAGGTGGTGTCGCAGTACATGCCCCAGGTGCAGTCGTCGAACTGGATGTTGCGGCATCCCGCTTTGTATAAGTCGGCAATTACCTGGCGATATGCTGCTGCTATAGCATCAGCGAGTGCTTCATCGGTGGGATAGACGGCGCGCAGGATTTCGGTCTGTCCGTCGCACCTATCAAGCGTTACTTCTGCGAAGGTTTGGATGGGGGCGGGTATGGTCTGACGAGCAACGTGGTTTTCGTCGGAAAGGGCATTAACGAATTTGAAGTGCTCAACGAAGGGGTGGTTTTCGCCGCTGACAGGGCCAGTTACCACTGCGGTGTCGGCTGTGGTTTCCTCGTCGTGAAATTGATAGCCTTCGCGGCTGGCGCGGCGCTCGATGCCCTGGAGGCCCCACATGAAGTCGAGGTGCCAATAGCTGCGACGGAATTCGCCATCAGTGATTACCTTCAATCCAGCGGCTTTTTGCTTTGCCACCAAATCTCGGATCGCAATGTCTTCGACGGTCTTGAGTTGATTGGCATCGATGGCACCCGCCTCAAAATCAGCACGTGCTTGCTTCAGCACATCGGGCCGCAGGAAGCTGCCAACTATATCGCAGCGAAACGGTGCGTTTTCTCCAAAATTAATAGCCATGTTGGTTTCCTTGTTCGTTTGATTTGAGGTAACGAAACAAAGTATGGCGGGAGAGTTTGCGATTGTGAAATACCAATAATATAGCAATGGCAATAGGTATTTCCTATTGTGGAATATGACGCTTCAGGGCTTCGAGATAGACGGAACCGTAGCGGGTTCGTTGCGTTCCTTTGCGGTATATAACTCCAATTTCCATGTACTCATCGATTTCGAGCGGCACCGATATGATGGAAGGTCCATTCAGCTCGGAGGAGATAACGCCCGAGCAAACGGTGTAACCGTTTAGTCCTATGAGCAGGTTAAACAAGGTGGCGCGGTCGCGGACTCGGATGTTCTTGCTGCGGTCGAGCGTGGAGGTGAGCTCCTCTGAGTAATAAAAAGAGTTGTAGCTTCCCTGTTCGTAAGAGAGAAAGGGGTAATCTGCCATATCTTCAAGCGTTACCGATTTCCGTTCTGCCAGAGGATGGTCCGAGCAGATGAATACATGTGGTTCCGCTTTGAACAGGGATTCGAATATCAGGTTGCTGGCGTTGAGCATTCTGCAGATAACCTCGCGGTTTCGCGCGGAAAGGTACAGGATGCCCAGTTCGCTTTTCATATGGGCGACGTCTTCGATGATCTCGTGCGTTTGTTCTTCGCGAATGGTGAAGTCGTAGCTTGCTGAGTCGAATTCGCGGATAACGTCAACGAATGCGTTTACCGCGAAGGAATAGTGCTGGCATGAGATGCTGAAATGAGGAGTTTGCTGCGACCTGCCCTTGTAGCGTGATTCCAGTAGGTCGGCCTGTTCAAGTACCTGCCGCGCATACCCCAGAAATGTTTCGCCTTCCTCCGATACCGTGACGCCCTTGTTGGTGCGATCGAAGATGCGCACATCCATTTCCTTCTCCAGATCGCTGATGGCAGCGGTTATGGACGGCTGGGATACGAACAGCTTGCGGGACGCCTCGGTAATGCTTCCGCATTCCGCCACTTTAACGGCATAGATAAGCTGTTGCAGTTTCATTGTTCCCCGTTTCGTTTCGGTGCCTGAATCACATGATACCGTGATCCTGATGGGGGCTGTATTGTTTGCGATGCTGCGTTGCAAACGATTATCCGAAAATGGCTCAAACTGTATCGTTGCAATTTTGCAACTGTTGGACTTCCAATGATCTTGCCTGTTGCTTTTGCCGTGCAAGACGCCTCGATCAGCGATGTGCTTTGGTGAAATTAATCGAATATAGGATAATAAAAACAAGTATGCACATTGCTGGCCACCAGCATCCCTCGTGAAAGGAATCTTTGTGGCTGAATTCATTTATCAGATGTATCAAGCGCGCAAAGCTCACGGCGACAAGGTTATCTTGGACGACGTGACGCTTTCGTTTTACCCTGGCGCAAAAATCGGCGTAGTAGGCCCTAATGGCATGGGTAAATCCACCTTGTTGAAGGTTATGGCTGGTCTTGAAGAGGTTTCTGCGGGCGACGCACGCCTTACTCCCGGCTACACGGTTGGTATTCTTCAGCAGGAGCCCCCGCTCGACGAAGAGGCTACGGTAATCGAGAATATCCGTATGGCATTTGCCGACGTGCTTGCTAAAGTTGAGCGCTTCAATGCCATCGGTGCGGAAATGGCCGATCCTGATGCCGATTTCGATGCTCTGATGGAAGAAATGGGCGCGCTTCAAAACGATATCGATGCTGCAAACGGATGGGATTTGGACAGTCAGCTTTCCCAGGCAATGGATGCTCTGCAGTGCCCCGACCCCGATGCTCCTGTAAAGGTGCTTTCCGGTGGCGAGCGCCGTCGCGTTGCGCTGTGCAAGCTTCTGCTTGAAGCGCCCGACCTGCTTCTTTTGGACGAGCCTACCAACCACTTGGATGCCGAATCGGTACTGTGGTTGGAGCAATTCCTTCATCGTTATCCTGGTGCGGTGCTTGCGGTAACGCACGATCGATACTTCCTCGACAACGTCGCTGAATGGATCTGCGAAGTTGATCGCGGTCATCTGTATCCCTACAAGGGCAATTACTCTACCTACCTGGAAACCAAGGCTGCCCGCCTGGAATCACAGGGTCAGCAGCAGGCTAAGCTGGCAAAGCGTATGAAGAACGAGTTGGAATGGGTTCGTTCCAGCCCGAAGGCGCGCCAGGCAAAGAACAAGGCCCGCCTTGAGCGCTATGAGCAGATGGAGGCTGAGGCACGCAGCGCCAAGAGCGTCGACTTCACCGACATCACCATTCCCGTTGGTCCTCGTTTGGGCTCTAAGGTCCTTGAAGTCGAGCATTTGCACAAGCAGTTCGGTGATCGTGTTCTTATCGATGATCTTTCATTCAGCTTGCCGCGCAACGGCATCGTGGGTGTTATCGGTCCCAATGGCGTTGGCAAGTCAACCCTGTTCAAGATGATTGTGGGTAAAGAGCCGGTTTCTGGCGGCACGCTTGAGCTGGGCGAAACCGTACAGATTTCCTACGTTGATCAGAATCGTGAAGGTCTTGACCCGAAAAAGACGCTTTGGGAAGTGGTTTCCGACGGGTTGGATTATATCCGTGTAGGTGAAACCGAGATTCCCAGCCGTGCATATGTGGCGAACTTTGGCTTTAAGGGCTCTGACCAGCAAAAGCCCGCTGGCGTTCTTTCTGGTGGTGAGCGCAATCGTCTGAACCTCGCTCTTACGCTGAAGCAGGGGGGCAACCTGCTCCTGCTCGACGAGCCTACGAACGACCTGGACGTAGAAACGCTCGAAAGTCTCGAAGAAGCGTTGCTGGCGTTCCCCGGCTGCGCAGTAATAACCAGCCACGATCGCATGTTCCTTGACCGCATTGCCACGCATATTCTTGCGTGGGAGGGTACCGATGAAAACCCCGGCAATTGGCATTGGTTCGAAGGCAACTTCGATTCTTATCAGAAGAACAAGATCGAACGCCTGGGCGAAGAAGCTGCAAAACCCCATCGCCTGCATCGCAAGCTTACGCGCGATTAGTGTTCAGCGGATAGTTTTTTGAACGCTCGAAAACAGAGGCAGCCTCTTTCGGGGCTGCCTCTTTATGTTGGCCGGGACTCCCGAGGCTGCTTTGGTTTGGTGCTAAGCGAAAACAAAGTCCAGCGGTGCAGTAGCGGCAATCGAAAAGCTTGAAGATGTTAATAAACAAAAAGGCAACCTCGAAAGAGGTTGCCTTTTTGTTTATTAGCTTGCTGGGATTGAAGAAAGTAAAACTTACTTGGCCTTGCCCTGGTTTGCTACAGCGTTGATTTTGGCGTTGATGGTTTCTTCGTCGCCAACGTATTTCTTGTCAAGAACGTTGAAATCCTGGTCAAAGGTGTAAACCAGCGGTACACCCGTAGGGATGTTTACGCCTACGATTTCATCGTCGGAAAGCTTGTCGAACTGCTTTACCAGAGCACGCAGAGAATTGCCGTGAGCAACGATGAGCACGCGCTTGCCGGCGCGCATCTGGGGTTCGATTTCCTCTTCGAAGTAAGGCCATGCGCGAGCGATGGTGTCCTTCAGGCATTCTGCCAGGGGCATTTCATCAGCGGGAGCGTTGCGGTAAGGAGCCATAAGACGAGGATTGCGCTCGTCGGCTTCCTCCAGTGCGGGAGGACGTACATCGAAGCTGCGGCGCCAGATTTTAACCTGGTCTTCGCCGTATTTTGCAGCGGTTTCAGCCTTATTCAGACCCTGAAGAGCACCGTAGTGACGCTCGTTCAGACGCCACGTCTTGTTGACGGGCAGCCATTCGCGATCCATTGCCTGAAGAATGTGGTTCAGCGTGTGGATAGCGCGCTTGAGGTACGAGGTGTAGCACACATCGAAGTCAAAGCCAGCTTCAGCAAGGGCGCGGCCGCCATCGGATGCTTCTTTGCGGCCCGTATCGGTAAGGTCGACGTCCATCCAGCCAGTGAAAAGGTTCAGCTTGTTCCATTCGCTTTCGCCGTGGCGGACCAAGACGAGTTGCATGGTCGAATCAGTCATGATTCCTTCTCTTTCTCGTAGTAAGCGGGTTGCCCCGAGTTTATTCGTAATGCGCGTTATGCGCTAAGCAAAGAGAGCTGAGAACATAGGCGCAACATATTTAGTATGACGTTTCGACGAACGTGTGGGGCACTGGTCGGGGAGCGTTACCGTGCTTTCGTTGGACGGTGCATTTGAGCTGGATGTGTCACTTATCTGTCCCCTGTGATGTACACGCAGCGTGGCGATGGGTTGGTATGATGGAACGAAAAGAATCTGCGCTTTAAGGAGCTTACGCATGAACGAAATAAAATGCCCACACTGCGGAAAGGTGTTCCAGGTCGACGAGCGCGGTTTTGCCGATATTTTACGTCAGGTACGCACTGCTGAATTCGATAAGGAAATAGCCCAGCGAGAAGGCATGCTGCAAGAGCAGAATGCCCAGGCGGTAAAGCTCGCCGTTGCTAAGGCCCAACAGGATGCTCAGGCGGAAACCGCCCAGCGCGATGCTCGTATCGCTGAGCTGGAAACACGCCTTGCTGCCGAAAAGCGCGAACGCGAACAGGCCGAAAAGTCATCTCAGCTTGAACATGCCAACGAACTTGAAGCGGCGCTTGCGAAGAAGCAAGCCGAAATTGTCCAGCTGCAAGCGGACGTGAAAAAGCTATCGGCCGACCACGATGCGCAAAATCGCATTGCCGAGGCAGAGCATGAGCGCTTGCTCTCTGACGCAACCGCGCAGCGCGATGCGGAAATTGCGGCATTGCGCCAGCAGATTTCCTCCCAGGAAAGCGCTTTCAAGCAGCAGCTTGAATCGCAGGTTCAGCAGTACTCCCAGAAGATTGCCGCCGATAAAGCGGAAAGTGCTCGTGTGGCCGCCGAGGAATCGGCAAAGCTCCAGCAAACCATTGTTGCGCAGAAGCAGCAGTTGGAATCGCAAACTCAGCAGTTCAAAGCCGAAAAAGAACTTGCAGTAAGCGAAGCCCGTGCCGCAGCTGAGCGTCAACGCGACGAGCTGGCTGCCCAGGTTAAGCTCCAGGAAGCCCAAGCGGCTCAGGAGCGGGCTGCCTTGCGTGAGAAGATGACCAACGAGCTTGCTGCAAAAGACGAGCTCATCAAGTACAAGGACGAAGAAATTGCCCGCGTTAAGGAAATGAAGGCGCGCCTTTCCACCAAGATGGTTGGTGAATCGCTTGAACGTCATTGCGAGACCGAATTCAACAAAATCCGTGCTACGGCGTTCCCACATGCGTATTTCGAAAAAGACAACGATGTGGTCGATGGCACCAAAGGCGATTTTGTCTTCCGCGAAACCGATCCCGCAACGGGCGAAGAAGTGGTTTCCATCATGTTCGAGATGAAGAATGAAAACGACGAAACGCGCACCAAGCACAAGAATGAGGATTTCTTCGCCAAGCTCGACTCCGACCGCAAGAAGAAGGGCTGCGAGTATGCGGTTCTATGCACCATGCTTGAACCCGAAAACGAGCTCTATAACGAAGGCATTGTCGACGTGAGCTACCGATATGAAAAGATGTACGTTATCCGTCCTCAATTTTTCATACCCATCATTTCCATCTTGCGCAACGCTGCGCTGTCTGCCCTGCAGTACAAAACCGAGCTTGCCGAAGTGCGCAATCAGAATATCGACATCACGAACTTCGAAAACTCGATGGAAGATTTCAAAACAAAGTTTGCGCGCAATTACGACCTTGCTAGCCGTAAGTTCCAGACGGCTATAGATGAAATCGATAAGACGATTGACCATCTGCAGAAAACAAAAGAGGCGCTGCTGGGTAGCGAGAGGAACCTACGCCTGGCAAACGACAAGGCGCAAGACCTTACCATTAAAAAGCTTACGCGTAAGAACCCTACGATGAAAGCGAAGTTTGCTGCGCTGAAGGAAAGGGAAAACGCCCTGCCTGAGGCTGCCGATCAAGAGGATTAGAAAACCAGCACACACTCCTTCCGTTTTGTAAATCTTTCCCGAATAGCCTGAAAGGGGAAAGCGACAGGGCTCGCTTCGGCTTAGAATGGCTTCGTTTTGTTTAAGAGCGGTATTTCAGGAGCGCTTGGTGACCCAGAAAATGACAGGTAAGCAATGGCTCGCCCTCGCAGGCATCGCTGTTGCGGCGTTTGTGTTCAATTCTTCGGAATTTATGCCAGTTGGCTTGCTTACCGATATCGGAAAGACGTTTGGAACCAACGAGGCTACGACGGGCATGTTGGTTTCGGTATATGCGTGGGCGGTAATGCTTCTTTCCGCGCCATTGATGATTATCGCAACGCGCCTGGACTTTCGTAGGCTTCTCTTGGTGGTTATCGTGGTGTTCCTGGTTGGGCAGGTTCTTACGTCGTTGTCGACAAACTACTGGATGCTCATGGCGGCGCGCATGGTAGTTGCTTGCGCGCATTCGGTATTTTGGGCTATTGTCGCGCCTATTGCGGTGCGTTTGGTGCCGAAAAACAAGCGCGCTCTTGCTCTGAGCGTTGTCGAGACGGGCACTGCTGTTGCGGCTATTGTTGGCTTGCCATTGGGCCGAGCTATTGGTTTGGCGGTTGGATGGCGCCTGACGTTTGCCATTGTTGCGGTAATCTCTGCGCTTTTGCTGGTGTACCTGCTTATCACTTTGCCTTGGGTTCCTGGTGCAGAGCCCTTCAGCATTGGGCAGTTGCCGGGGTTGTTCCAAAACAAGGGCTTGGTGGCGCTGTTTGTTCTTACGGCGTTGTATGCATGGGGCTACTACACAGGCTATAGCTACATCGAGCCATTCTTGCTACAGGTGGCGGGGTTGGAAAACGACGTGGTCACCTTGGTCCTTTCCGTGTTTGGTGTTGCAAGCATCATCGGCAGTATATTGTGTTCAAAGCTGTACCCCCGTTTCCGTTTCCCGTTCTTTAGAGCCATCACCATCGGTGTGTCGGTAGCCTTGCTGCTGATGCATGCGGCGGCGGGTTTGGGCTTTGCGGCAATACTTGGCGTTGTTGTTCTGTGGGGCATAAGCGCGGCTTCGGTGAGCGTTGTGTACCAGGCGGAGATCATCAATGTTTCTTCCGATGAAGAGGAAACGGTTGCCATGGCGTTTTTCTCGGGCATCTTCAACTTCGGCATCGGCACTGGTGCGCTTTTGGGCGGTCAGGTGGTTAACACACTGGGCATCGCGAGCGTGTTTTATGCGGGCGGCATCATCGGCATGGTCTCTATTCTGTTCTGTTTGGTGGTGGCCGTTGGGCGCCTTAAGCGCTATTCCGTGAAATAGCCCGAAGCGCATGGTTTCCGCTTGGCGCTTTGAGGGGGAGCGCGGCGGCTCCCGTGGGCGCCGCCGCGCTGTACGGTACGCGCCGCGCGTCCAGCACCATGCTGTGCAGTATGCGGTTGCCGCCCACAGGATCCGCCGCGAAGCCGCTCGCGATGCTACGTTGGGTCCGCCCTGACCAAATCGTCATGCTGAAGCTGCTCCGAGAGTCCAGAAACAAAAATCTCGACTTTTTTGCAACTTTTTTGTTTTCACGATGGGCGGATTGCCTCAACGGGTAGATATCGCAATGGGGTCGGGTGCGTAGGTCTTTTTTCATCAGACATTATTTCGTCTTTGTTTCGAAAATGTCCAGACTCTGTGACGATGCGAGATTAATTGATGTTGAACAATTGCAACTTTTGCCGAAAGGACGAATATAGAGCCATTGAACGCAAGGGGCGTTCGGAATAAGCGCTTCGGTGCTTGCACGTTAGGACGAACTTTTGAATTACCGCAACCTGCATACAGAAATTATCAGCTCCATTATTTAGGGCTCGGGTTGCTTGGATCAGCTGCCCGAACCCTAATCGGGCAGCTGATGGTTTTGAATCCGGAGGCTGTTTAAAGAAACGGCTTCCGGATTTTTTATTCCCTTGACATCTGCTCCCTCGCGTCGTCTTCTTCAAACAGCCTTTCGATTCCAAACCTTGATTCATCGGTTCACGGATTGAAGGAAAAGAAGGAAACGAAATGTCAAGTACGGCAGCAACAGCAGCGGCAATGGCGCCTGTGGGCGTCGGATCGAAGGGGAAGAATTCAACAGCTGAAATTGTGGCAGCTTCAATGGTGGGAACCGCCATCGAGTTCTACGACAATTACTGCTACAGTATTGCGGCGGCAAGCTATTTTGGGCTGATCTTCTTTACCGATGTTGCGAAGTCCGATCCGGTGTTGGCAACGTTGCTTTCGTTCGTGACTTTCGCCGTTTCATTTTTGGCGCGTCCGTTTGGTTCATTGATATTCGGTCATTTTGGCGACAAGCTCGGCCGCAAGAAAACACTGGTGGTTGCCCTGATGCTTATGGGTATCGCAACCTTTGTGGTGGGTTTGCTTCCCGGGTATGAGGTTCTTGGCCCTACTTCCGTTGTCCTTTTGTGCGTGTGCCGCGCTTGCCAGGGTTTGGGCCTTGGCGGCGAATGGTCTGGTGCTGCCTTGGTGGCGACCGAAAATGCCCCGAAGGGGAAGCGAGCTCTGTATGGTGCGTTCCCCAACATGGGCGCTCCCATCGGCTTTTTCTGCGCATATGGCGTAAACCTGCTGCTTGATTCTTCCTTGCCTGCCGATGCGATGGTTGCGTGGGGTTGGCGCATCCCGTTCCTGCTTTCCGCATTGCTGGTGGTAGTTGGGCTGGTTGTGCGCTTGCGCATGACTGAAACTCCCGTATTCCAGAAAGCACAGCGTGAAAACCGCACGGTAAAGATGCCTCTTGCCATGCTTCTTCGTCACAACTGGAGGCAGGTTGTGCTCGGCACCTGCGCGGTTAGCATTACCTATACGCTCTTCTATGTGTTGGGAACCTGGTCGCTTTCCTACGGTGTGTCAACCTTGGGCTTCACTCAGCAACAGTATCTGGGAATGCAGATGGTATCGGTATTCTTCTTTGCGGGTTTCATCGTTGTTGGTTGCTTGAGCGCTGATCGTTTCGGCAGGAAGCCCGTGGTTGCACTTGCTACCGTGGCAACCTTGGTGTTTGCGCTCTTTGCTCCCATGCTGCTTTCGGTTCATAGTGCTTTGAACGTAATGCTGTTCCTCTGCATCGGTTTTATGTGCATGGGTGCTGTTTTCGGGCCCACCGGTTCGTACTTGCCTGAGTTGTTCCCTGCCCGCGTTCGTTATTGCGGTTCTGGTCTCTCCTATAACTTGGCTGCAATTGTCGGTGGTGCCTTCGCTCCCACTATTGCTTCGGCGCTTGTTATGAATTTCGGCATCATGTCGTTGGGTTGGTACCTGGGAGGTATGGCGGTTGTTTCCCTTGTCGCCCTGTTCTTCTTCCGCGAAAGCAAGGATGTCAACTACGAGGAATAGCGTCAGGTATCGGCTTGCTTAGAAAGCAAAGAATGTCCCAAGATGTAGCGTTGAACTACCCCACGTCTCTCTTTATCCAAGGAATGGGGGGGCGGTTCACGGTGAGTCGAGGGGCATTCTTTGCTTGATGAGGTGGGTTTGTTTGCGGTGATGCTATTATGGTGTACATAAAAGTACCCAGTACAGGTTCAATCGAAAGGTTTGCCGTGGCAACTACAGCTCAGAAACTCAAGCTTATGTATCTGGCAAAGCTCTTAGAGAGTGAAACTGATGACGAGCATGGCCTTACCGGTCCGCAGATCATTCAGCGCTTGGCTGAGTTGGGTATCGCGGTTGAGCGGAAGACGCTCTATCGCGATTTGGATTGCCTGCGCGAATTCGGCTACAACATCGTGAAGTACCAGCGCTCACCTATTGAATATGGTCTTGCTTCGCGTGAGTTCCAGGAAAGCGAATTGTTGCTGTTGGCGGATGCGGTGCAATCTTCCCGTTTCCTTACCGAGCGTAAGTCGAATGCGTTAGTGAAGGCCATTGGTAAGCTGGGTAGCAAATACTTAGCGGACGATCTAAGAAGGAACCTTCATGTTGAGGGGCGTATCAGGTCGCAGAATGAATCGGTGTTCTACAACATCGATGCTATTCAGCGAGCTATTTCCGCTAAGAAAAAAGTACGTTTCCGTTACTTCAAATACGACAATCGGAAGAAACGAGCCCTGCAGCGCGATGGACGTTTCTATGAGGAAACGCCATTGCATCTGGTGTATATGGATGACTGCTATTACCTGGTTGCCTGGAACGATAAGCATGAAAGCACCACTAATTATCGCGTGGACAGAATGCTGAACATTGATGTGTCCGAAGAAGATGCAACGAGTAATGAGCAAACGGCCGAATTTGATGCGGCGAAGTATCAGAAGAGGGTATTCGGCATGTACAGCGGTGAGGCAGTTGCGGTTACCTTGCTTGTGAAACCAGATGCCATCAGCACAGTAATCGACCGCTTTGGCGATGCAGCTGATGCCGAAGCGGTCGAGGATGGCTCGATGCGCGTGCGCGCCAAGGTTATGCAGGCGCCTACATTCTATGGCTGGTTGGCGACTCTGGGAACCAGCGTGATAATCGAGCAGCCGCAATTCTTGAAAGAGGAGTACCGAACGTACCTCCAAGGGATTATCGAGCAGTACTGAGCACGTATGGCATTCATTGCAGTTCCTCCCATTTCCAGGAATCAATGAACTCGTTTACGCGAAGTGACATATGGGAAGTGAGCCCCGTCATGCATCTGAGGGCGTTTACGTAAGCGACCTTAAGAGGAAGGTTGCGTTCGGTTCTGAAATCCTCAGGCTCTCTGATTTCGTGTTCCAGTTCGTCGATGAGGTAGTTTAGGTCGTCTTTGATGCTGATGAGTTCATCAAAATCTCTGCTATCGAGCGTTTTGAGGAACTTGGTTGGTGATTCGAGCATGATGCCTACCTTGGTCGAATATCGGTTACGTACATGCCAACACGAACCTGCTTCCAAGGAGCAGCTTCTTTGTCGACTTGAAGAATGCGGCATTCGAGGATGTTCCTGTGGCCAAAGTGGAACAAGGTCGAGGCTAGGCTGTTCTGATCGGCGGGGACATAGCCGATCATGACGCCATTGAAGTACAGGGCGATTGATTCTGGGTCGTAGGGGTTGCCCGGCTCGGGGCAAAGCTCGATGCTGTCGCCAATGCTCATCTGGTTAATAACGAGTGCGCCATCGTAGTGCTGGAATCCTGCAATGAAAAATGTTGAGAGATGTCGGCTGGGCTGATACATGGCTTCCTCCTTGAAGCGGCTGGGATGGCAAGAGGCAAGGGGTTGGTAAAGTACCAGCCCCTTTTGTCGACCACAGCAAGCAAATTCGAAAGGGTGAAAGCGAGTGAAATGACAAGGAGTTTATTTTTGCTTGTATGTGGCGGCCTCGATAGGAATGGCCTCTTGATGGTTTGAATAATACGCAGGTCGCAGCTTGTGCGTGGGTACCGCAGTGGACATCAAATAAAAAATTGGGAAAAGAAAGAAAAAGGCTCGCATTGGCGAGCCTTCGATGGTTGTAAGTATGAATGGTTCCGCTTAGCGCATTTTGCGTGAGCTGGCGTGCTTGTTCGGATGGGAATAGGGGTCAGCTCTGCTGCTTCTATTGTCCGATCTTCGATCCGCAAGCGATGCAGAAAGCGTTTTCGGAGTCTTGCCTTGTTCCGCACTTAGGGCAGTACTGAACGGACGGATCGATAACAAGTTGCTCCTTTGCTGCGGGCGCAGTGGTTTCCGGGTTCTTCTTTGGGGCTTCTTGCGGCGCTGGAGCCTTCGGGGTTTCCCGTGGTGCCGAAGCGGTTTTGGTTGAAGCGGGGGCAGCGGCTTTGGCTTTCGGTGCTGAAGAGGCTGAAGGGGCTGCGCTGTCTGCGTTTGGGCCCTCGGCGGAAGATTGCGCTGCTTTCTGTTCCTTGTTGTGCGCAATCCCTTCGAAGATGAGGCCCAAGATAGCAGGGAAAAAGAACCCAATGGTTTCGAACAGCGCCGGTCCGCTGCTGAAGTCGATGAATTCTCGTCCTGTGATGATGGCGCATATAATTGCGAGTGCCTGGATAACGTAGAGGACGATGGCTGCTGTTTTCAAGACTTCTCCTTCTGGTCGTGTATGCGTTGCGGGAACTATTGTCCTGCCAGGTCTTTTGCGACTTCGGCGCCGATAGCCAAGCCCATTGCCGCAGGAACGAAGGCGTTGCTGCCAGGAACGCTGCGTCGGTCAAGGCAGGTGCGCTCGCTGTCGGGCGGGCATACGCACCCTGCGGCACAGCCGGCCCTGCTGTCTTCTTCGGACTTTACGGTAGGTTCTGGCGAATAAGCAACCTTCAAATTATGGATGCCGCGTTTGCGTAGCTCTTTGCGGATAATGCGTGCTAGGCGGCAGATGGAAGTCTCTGAGATATCAGCGATGCGAATGGCTGTGGGATCAAGTTTGTTGCCAGCACCCATAGCGGAGATAATGGGCGTTCCTGCTGTCTTTGCCTGGGCAACCAGATGAAGCTTTGCCGTTACCGTGTCGACGCAATCGACGATGTAGTCGTATTTCGAAAGGTCGAATTCGCTTGCCGAATCGGGTAGGTAGAAGCATTTGTGCTTGGTGATTTTACAGCTGGGGTTTATGTCGAGCAGGCGCTCTTCCATGGCATCGACTTTATCCATACCGACGGTTTTCCAGGTTGCAATTATCTGGCGGTTTATATTTGTCAGGCATACCTTGTCGTCGTCAACGATGTCGATGGCGCCCAACCCACTGCGCACGAGCGATTCGCAAACATAGCCGCCTACGCCACCGCATCCGAACACGATAACGTGGGCCTTCTGCAGCGATTCGACGCCGTTGCTGCCAAGTGTCAAACGGGTGCGTGAAAACTGATCGAGCACGGTATACCTTCCCTAAGTTTCGACAAACCACTGCTAAACGTTGCCATTGTAGAACAAAAGAGCCTGCTCGAACGAGCAGGCTCTTCATGTGCGCTATGTAGGCGATGCTTACTGCTGACGTGCCGCAGGCATTCCCCAGGCAAAGTGGTCGGAATGCAGCAGCTGCTCTGCCTTTTCGGAGTTCGGTTCGCCGAAGTACCTTTCATAGCATTCAACGACCGAAGGGTTCTCGTGGCTGAAGCGCAGCTTCGAATTGGTGTCGATGTCGCGCAGGATAAGTTCACGTTCGGCTGCGCATTCGCGGCCCTCGTGGATGGGCTGGCCGCCGCCGCCAACGCAGCCGCCAGGGCATGCCATAACCTCGACGAAATCGTAATCAACCTCGCCGTTTTCGATGGCGTTGCACAGGTTGTCAGCATTCTGGAGACCGCTGACGATGGCAACGGTAAGTTCTTTGCCTGCCAGGTTGTAGGTTACCTCGCGCCAGCCTTCGCAACCGCGTACGGCACTGAAAGCATCGGGATCGGGGTTTTCGCCGGTGACCAGGAAGTGGGCGCTGCGAAGAGCCGCCTCCATTACGCCGCCGGTGGCGCCGAAGATGTGACCTGCGCCAGTGGCTTCGCCCAAGGGCATGTCGAACTCTTCTTCGGGTAAGTTCCTTACGTTGATGAACTGAGCCTTCAGCATGCGTCCGAGTTCGCGCGTGGTAAGCACTACGTCAACATCGGGACCGGTTCCGGTGGTGTCCATGTCCTCATAAGCGCATTCTGCCTTCTTGGCAACGCACGGCATGATGGACACTACGGCAATTTTCGCAGGATCGACGCCCAGGATTTCTGCGTAGTAATTCTTCGCAATGGCGCCGAAGATCTGCTGTGGCGATTTCGTGGTGGAAAGATGCTTTACCAGGCCGGGATGCTTTGCCTTCAGGAAGCGCACCCAACCAGGGCAGCACGAGGTAAACATGGGCTGACCAGGCTCTTCTTTCAGGTGATGAAGAAGCTCGGTACCTTCTTCCATGATGGTCATGTCCGCTGCGAAGTCGGTATCAAAGACATAATCGAAGCCCAGCTTGCGTACGGCGGCAACCATGCGGCCCATCGTGGCTTCTTCCTTTGAAAGGGATACGGATTCGCCCCAGGCTGCTCGAATGGAGGGCGCAATCTGGACGATGGCGATACGCTCAGGGTCGGCGATGATGTCGAATACCTTCTGGGTGTCGTCGCGTTCGGAAAGAGCACCGCAGGGGCAATGTGTGATGCACTGGCCACACAGCGCGCATGCCGCTTCGGATATGTTGCGGCAACCCGCAGCGCCCACATGGGCGTTCGAGCCTGTGCGGGTAAGATCCCACACGTTCAGGTTCTGAACCTTGCTGCATTCACTTACGCAGCGCATGCAGCTGATGCATTTGGAAGCGTCGCGAACGAGCGGGAAATCGGTGGGGTTCTTCTGCTGGTCGTATTCGACAGGGTAGGGGATGTTGGTGATGTTCAGTGCAGCTGCGTTGCGCTGGATCATGCAGTTGCCGTTGCGCGTGCATGTGGTGCATTCGCTTTTATGGCGCGAAAGGATAAGCGCCATCGTTTCACGGCGGGAGGCAACAACGCGGGGGCTCATGGTGTTCACCACCATGCCCTCGGCAACTTCGTTGTTGCAGGAGGAAACGAGCTTGTCAGTGCCTTCCACCTCTACAACACAGATGCGGCAGGCGCCGATTTCGTTAATGTCTTTTAGGTAGCACAGCGTGGGAATCATGGAGCCTGCCTCATAGGCGGCGTTCAAGATGGTGGTGTGCTCGGGAACGGAGACTTCCTTCCCGTCGATGGTCAACGTTACCATGCTCGGCTCCTTCCGCCCTTGAATGCACCGTAGCCGAAGTGATCGCACCCCAGGCAGCGGCCTGCTTCTTGCATCATTTCCTCTTCAGACATGCCGATTTCGCACAACTCGAAATCGCAGCTGCGCTCTGCGCCAGGGCGTTCCTTCATGGTTACGCGACCGCAGGGAACGCGATCTGCCAGGTTAGGGGCGGGGATGTCCACGTCGCAACGGATTTCGTGGTTGCCGCCCAGATAGGTGTCGATTGCACGCGCTGCAACTTTGCCGCCCTCAATGGCGCGAATGACGGTTGCCGGACCCCAGCTGCAATCGCCGCCGGTGAAGAAGCCAGGCTTTTCAGGGATGCTGGAATCGGGCTGTGCTTGGATTTCGTTCCACTTGCAGGGCAAACCGAATTCCTCGAATGCGCCAGAGTCGATGTTCTGACCGATGGCAACAATGATGGTGGTTGCGGGAATGCGAACCTCGGGCTTGTTTGCTGCTTTGGGAGAGGGGCGGCCGCCGCGTACCGTGGAGATCATCTGGGGCTGGCCCCAGAGTGCCACGGCATGGCCTTCATCGTTGACTTCAACATGTGCAGGGGCAACAAGCTCCATAAGCTCGCAGCCATCCTCGATGGATCCGTCGATTTCTTCAGCGAGTGCTGTCATGTCGGCGCGGCGACGACGGTAGACGATCTTTACCGACTTGGCGCCCATGCGGCGTGCGCTTCGAGCGGCGTCCATGGCAACGTTGCCGCCGCCAACGACAACAACATCTTGACCGGAGAGGTCGGCGATGTTGCCGTCGCCGATTTCGCGCAGCATGGCAACAGCCGGCACTACACCCGGTGCGTCTTCGCCTTCGATGCGGAGTTTCTTGTCTGAGTGAGCGCCGATGCATACGTAAACGGCATCGAAGTCGCGTTCGAGGTCGGCGATTGCAATGTCCTTGCCAACGGAAACGCCCAGCTTAACCTCTACACCCAAAGAGGTGATGTGCTCGATTTCGGTGTCGAGCAGGGTTTTGGGCAGGCGATAGTTGGGGATGCCGTAGCGGAGCATGCCGCCGAGCTTGGCGCGCTGCTCGTATACCGTTACGGAATGACCCATGCGGGTGAGGTAATACGCTGCGGTAAGACCGCCAGGACCACCACCGATAACGGCAACCTTCTTGCCGGTGGGTTCTGCCACCGTAGTGGGGCGGTTGGGCGTTTCGTGATCGCAGGCGTAGCGCTTCAGGCCGCGGATGTTGACGGCGGAATCAACAAAGCTGCGACGGCAGGTGTTTTCGCAGGGATGCTCGCAAACATAGGCGCAAGCGCTTGGGAAGGGGTTGTCTTTACAGATGAGCTCAATGGCGTCGTCGAAGCGGCCAGCTTTTACCAGTGCGATGTAGCCAGGGATATCGACATTTGCGGGGCAGCCCTGAACGCAGGGAACAGGGTGGTCGGATGTGCATAGGCAGCGGCCTTCTGCGTGGAGCTCGTAGTCTTTGCGGAAAGCGCGTACTCCGGTAAGGGCCATTTCGGCAGCCTGGGTACCGATTGCGCAATCTGCCGAAATGCGCACGTTTTCTGCGAGTGCCTCGATTCGCGCAAGGTCGGCTTCGGTTGCCGTTCCTTCCAGCACGCTGTCGAGCAGCGATTCGATCTGTGCCAAGCCAATGCGGCAGGGAACGCACTTGCCGCATGTTTGCGTTCGGCACAAGGCGATAAGGCCGCGCGTCACATCAACGGGACAGGTACCTTGAGGATGCGAAACAAGACGGCGGGCCATGTCTTGACATACGCCGCGCACGGTCTTCTCCGCTTCGCTCGAGGTGCGGATTTCCAATGGGCTCATGGAATTCTCCTCGGTCTGTGTGGTTGAGCTGGTGTTTTCCAGCCTTGCGCATACGGCTCCGCCGAAAAGAATCGGCGCTTTGTCCTATGAGCGCGCATGCTTATACAAAGTATAGCAACGGGCAAGGGTGAGCGGGGTTGGTTAACCGATGAACGGCAATAAAACGAAATTGCACCCGCGGAAAGCGGAAGCCCCTGGGCGCGATTGCCAACTGCAGGGTTGTGGTTTTAGCGCTGGTTCTCTTTCAGGAATTGCTCCATGCCTGGGAATGCCTTGATGGATCGATCGAATACGCCCATTAAATAGGCAAGGGTTAAACCGTAGTTGGATACTGGTACGCCCGCGTGCACGCATGCTTGGATGCGAGAGAGCACGGCGCGGCGGTTGAATGTGCAGCCCCCACAGTGAATTACCAAGTCGTAGCTGGAAAGATCTTCTGGGAAGTCTACGCCCCGCACGTTTTCGACGGTAAGCCCTTGCCCGATACGAGCGCGAAGCAGACGGGGGATCTTCACCGTGCCGATATCCTCTTCGATGGGGTGATGGGTGCAGGCTTCCGCTATGAGTACGCGGGATTTTTCTGTGAGCTTGTCGATGGCAAGCGTCCCCAGGGCTTGGGTGGGCAAGTCCCCCTTGAAGCGGGCAAACGCAACCGAAAAGCCAGTAAGGGGGACGTTTTCCGGCACGATTGCCGCCACCTTGCCGAACGCCTGGGAATCGGTAACCACCAAGGCGGGCGGTTCTTTCAGCGCCGCCAATGCGTGCGGCAGTTCCTTGTCGGTAACGCAAAGTGAAAGGCAGCTGGAGTCGAGCAAATCGCGAATGGCCTGAACCTGAGGGAGGATAAGGCGCCCTTTTGGCGCTTCTTTATCGATGGGGATAACCAAGATAACCACCGAGCCTGGATCAACGATGTCTCCGATGATTTTCGGGTCGTTCACGAATTCTTCGGGCGCGTTGTCGAGCAGGGCTTGGCGCAGCTCAAGTACGCCTTCTCGCTTTGCCGCGCACATGCAAACCAGAGGTTTTTGCTGGAGGTCACGGGGAAGGGTGTTGCGGCATGCTGCGATAAGCGCTTCTTGCTGGGGGTCGACGACGGTTCCTCGCGGTGTGTGACTTTCGGCCGAGCCAGGGGAGTCAGAATTAGATCCTTGGGCGCCAACGGGAAGCAGATCTGTTTTGTTGCACACAATGATGAAGGGGATGCTTCGCTTGGAAAGCTGGGCGGCAATTTCCTCTTCATAGGGACCCCAGGTGCCAGCCTCGGCTACGATGACGCCCATATCGCAACGGTCAAATACCTTTTTGGTGCGTTGAGTGCGTAGCTCGCCAACGGTTTCCTGGTCATCGTCGATACCTGCAGTGTCGATGAACAGCACGGGGCCCAAAGGCAGGAGCTCCATAGGTTTGTCTACCGGGTCGGCGGTGGTGCCTGCTACGGCGGAAACGATGCTGGTTTGCTGGTTGGTAATGGCGTTCAGCACGCTCGATTTGCCTACATTGCGTCGCCCGAACAGGCCGATCGCCATACGCATGCCCTTTGGGGTACGCATGAGTGCAGGGCCGCTTTCGGCAAGAAGAGGCGTGCCTGTAGAAGATGATTGTGGCGTTTGCCCCTGTGGGTGTCTTTTTTGCGCGATGCCCATATGAACCCTTTCCCGTGCGTCTTTCTAGGAATGTTCCCATTGTATTGTTTCGTTTCTTTAACAGATTATGGTGCCGTTTGTAGATGAGCGTGGTTTCTGGTGAGCGGGCAGTCTCAATTAGCAGTAGATTAGACACAGTTGCGCATACGCGCGATAACCATATCTTCGGCAAAGGTGATGCCCGTTTGCTTTTGCCGTTTGTTTCTATAAAGGCAAAGCGAAAGAAGAACTTATGACGGAATTCCGCTACGATCCGAAATCGCTTCGCGCCGACGAGTTTATCAACGACGCGGAGATCCTCGATTCCATCGCCTACGCTGATGCGCATAAAGACAATATCGAGTTGTGCCGCCGCATTTTGGACAAGGCACGTGCCAATCTGCATCCTTCTGCCGATCATGGTGCGGTTATAACCCATCGTGAGGCAAGCGTTCTTCTGGCCTGCGAAGATCCGCAGATCAATAGGGAAATCAAAGAACTGGCGCACCAGATTAAGCTGGCCTATTACGGCAATCGCATTGTTCTTTTTGCGCCGCTGTATCTTTCTAACTACTGCGTAAACGGCTGCTTGTATTGCCCGTACCACGCAAAGAATCGCACCATCCCCCGCAGGAAGCTCACCCAGGAAGAGATTCGCGCTGAGGTTATTGCCTTGCAAGATATGGGTCATAAGCGCTTGGCCATCGAAGCAGGCGAAGATCCGAAGCACAACCCCATCGAATATATCCTGGAAAGCATGGAAACCATCTATTCCATCAAACACCGCAATGGCGCAATCAGACGCGTTAACGTGAACATTGCCGCGACCACGGTCGAAGAGTACCGCATGCTTAAAGAAGCAGAGATTGGCACATACATTCTGTTCCAGGAAACGTATAACAAAAAGGGTTACCAGGAACTGCACCCCACAGGTCCGAAGAGCGATTACGATTGGCATACCGAAGCGATGGACCGCGCCATGGAAGGCGGCATCGATGACGTGGGCCTGGGTGTATTGTTTGGATTGCAGGGATATCGCTACGAGTTCGCTGGCTTGATCATGCACGCTGAGCATTTGGAGGCAGTGCACGGTGTGGGCCCGCATACCATCAGCGTTCCGCGTGTTAAGCCTGCGATGGACATCGACCCAGAGGTGTTCGACAACGGCATTCCTGACGAAATGTTCGAGAAGATCATTGCCCTCATTCGCATTACCGTGCCTTATACCGGCATGATTATCTCTACTCGCGAAGGTCAGCAGGTGCGTGAGCACGCGTTACAGTATGGCGTAAGCCAGATTTCCGGTGGGTCCCGCACCAGTGTTGGCGGCTACAACGAGCCGGAGCGCCCGCATGATACCGAGCAGTTTGACGTATCGGATCAGCGCACGCTCGATGAGGTTATCAGCTGGTTGATGGACAATAACCACATACCTAGCTTCTGCACGGCTTGCTATCGTGCAGGGCGCACAGGTGACAGGTTCATGAGCTTCTGCAAGAACGGTGAGATCCTTAACTACTGCCATCCGAATGCTCTGATGACACTCACGGAGTATTTGGCCGATTACGCCACTCCCGAAACCAAGGAAAAGGGCCTTGCCATGGTGAAGCGTGAACTGTTGAACATTCCCAACGAAAAGACGCGTCTCGTTGCCGAGCGGCATGTTGGCGAAATTCTTGCAGGAACGGGAAACGATTTCAGATTCTAAAGAGCGATAAGATTATGTGCGGGCCGGCACTTGCCAGCCCGTATTTTTATTTCATGGCGAAAGAGGTGCACTATGCGGGCAACCGAGGAAGACATCGAGGCATTTGTTGCAGAGCAGTGGCCGGCATTTTTGACCGACGCCCAACGCTTGATTTCCATTGATAGCTCGCTTGATGCCGAGCACGCGGCACTCGGTGCGCCTTTCGGTCCGGGGCCTCGTGCGGCGCTTGACGAAGCGCTTGCCATTGCCCAGCGCATGGGGTTGGAGCCTCATGATGGAGGTGGGTATGCCGGTTTTGCCGATTTGCCAGGCGAAAGCGGGCAACAGATTGGCGTTATCGGCCATGTTGATGTGGTTCCCGCTGGGGAGGGTTGGGATTTCGATCCGTTCAGCCTTACTTGCAAGGATGGCGTGCTTGTTGGACGCGGCACCTCCGACGATAAGGCTCCGCTGCTCACGGCGTTGTATGGCTTGAAATTCTGGCTTGATCGCGGTGCGAACCTGCGCCATGCGGTGCGTTTTATTTTTGGCTGCAATGAGGAGTCGGGGATGGGCGATGTCCCCTACTACTTGGAGCACAACGATGCCCCCGATTTCCTGTTTACTCCCGATGCCGAATTCCCCTTGTGCTATGGCGAGAAAGGGCAATTTGGAGCAACGCTAACCTCTGGAATCATTGAAGGTGCTATTGCCTCTTTTACAGCAGGAACAGCCCCCAATGCGGTGCCCGGCATAGCGCGTGCTGTGGTTTGCGTTGATGCGGAAAATCTGCCAAAGGCCGATCGCATAGAAGTTTCCTCTTGCGAAGAAGGGGCCCTTGTTACCGCAACGGGTATTGCGGGGCATGCCTCGCTCCCTGAAGGCACGTTGAATGCCATCGGTATTCTGTGCCGCTATCTTGTTTCTGCTGGTGTGTGTTCTGGTGAAGAAAATGCATGGTTGCAATTTGCTGCCAGCATGGCTGAATGCACCGATGGGGCAATTGCCGATGTTGCCTGTTCAGATGCTGATTTTGGTAATTTGACCAGCGTTGTTGGCATGATGAACAAGGTCAACGGCGCTTTTGTCATGACTGAGGACATTCGCTTCCCCGCGGCAATTACCGGCAGCGAGCTCAGCACTGCATTTGAGGCATTGTCGCATGCCCAAGGCGCTTCGATTGCCGTTACCGCATGCAAGGATCCTTTTGTGGTGGACCCCGATACGGCCCCCGTTCGTGCGCTCATGGATGCGTATTGCTCCACCACAGGCAAAAAGGTGCGTCCTTTCACCATGGGAGGCGGCACCTATGCTCGCGAGTTCCCCAATGCCGTAAGCTTTGGCCCCGCAGAAGAGGGGGCGTATCCCGTACCGAGTTGGGTAGGGGGCATGCATGCTGCCAACGAGGGCATTGCCGAAGAAGAGCTGAAGCGCGCTTTGCGCATCTATATCAGGGCGTTTGGCAACCTTGCGGAAGTGGAAGACCTGCACAAATAAGCTTTTTGCTTATGATGGAAACGCCTAGTTGCAGGAATGGGTGGTTGCTCAAAGCGTTACCGCCGGACAATTCGCAGCACTGTTGAAATTGCAGAATATCAGAGAAGAAGAAGTAGCATCTGGTCTTGATGGATGCCACTTCTTTGCATGCTGATAGTGGGTTAAACGCTTTCGATGCTTATGCTGCGCCAATCCCCTTGGGCGGTTGGCGCGTCGATAGAGGTGTACCCTATGCGGCGAGCATAGCGATAGGCCTCATGGATGTTATCGCCAATGCGGTTTGCGTGGTGGGCATCAGAGCCCACGGTCAGTGGCACGCCAGCCTGGAAAAAGCGCTTCAGCAAGGGTTCCTGCGGATAAAAATCGGCAAAGTCCTTGGTCATGCCTGCCGTGTTGATCTCAACGTGGACTTTGCCCTCGCGGGCTGCCTGCGCCATGGAATCGAATAGCGGAGCAAGGTCGAGCGAAGGCGCATAGCCGGAAAGGCCAAACAGGCGCGGCAAGTCGGGATGCGCCATGGAATCGAACAGGCCGCTTGTTGCCGCCTCGCACCATTCTTCAGCGTAGAGCCGCCAAAGCTCGTTTGCCCCCAGCTCTTCCCAGATGCGCATGTCTTCATCCCAGTCGAGCGCCTTTTCTTGAAGGTAGTGGATGGATCCAAGAAGGAACGTTGCGTTGCCGCGTGTTTCCGCCAAATCGGTGCTGCAGCCCGGGTACCAGTCTGCTTCCAGGCCATGCACAATTTCGAGTTCGGGAAATTCGCCCCGCACGCGCTCGATTGCGAAAGCGTACTGCTTGAGCTTGCCTTCTTCGATGGAGCAATCGATGAAGCTTGGCCTGCCCCAATGGTCGGTGCAGGCTATGGTTGTTATTCCCTTCGCTAGGGCTTCCTGCATGTTTTCCTGAAAAGTGCTCTTCCCGTCGGAAAACACGGTGTGGGTATGGCAATCAACCAGTTCGATGGGCATAACGTTCCTTCCAGGACAGGTTATTTCGATGTAATGCCGCTTGTTGCTATGCGGATGGCTTCTTCATGGCTGTCGGTAACGGTGAACAAGTTGATGTCGGATTCGCTGATCATGTTCTGATCAAGCAAAGGCCCCTTGATCCACTTGACCAGGTCTTGCCAATATTCGGTACCGAACAGCACGATAGGCATGTTCCTGATCTTATGCGTTTGCGCCAGCACCAGTACCTCGAACATCTCGTCAAGCGTGCCGTAGCCTCCAGGGAAGAAGATTGCGCCCGAAGAGTACTTCACGAACATGGTCTTGCGGACGAAGAAATAGCGGAACTCGATTCCGAGATTTACCCAATCGTTGGTGGTTTCTTCGAAGGGGAGCTCAATGGAAAGACCCACTGAAGTGCCCCCCGCAAGTGCTGCTCCGCGGTTGGCCGCCTCCATGATGCCGGGGCCGCCGCCAGTAATGACAGCGATGTCCTTATTGGCGAGCTTGCCTGCAATTTGCATGGCGTGTTCATAGTAAGGGTCGGTTGGTTCGGTTCGAGCCGATCCGAATATGGATACCGCCGGCCCTAATTTGGCAAGAGCGTCAAAGCCGTCTACGAACTCAGACTGGATGCGTAGTGTGCGCCAAGGGTCGGCATCGCGCCAATCAGTGCCCGGCTCTTCGCTGATCAGCTTTCCTGTGGTGCTGTGACGAGGGACCATCTTTCCGCGCAGGGTTACCGAGCCACGGCGGTAGGGCGTTCCGAGGGGCGAAGCGTCGCCGGTCTGTTTTCCTTCATCGGCGCTAAGCGTTGTTGAAAGATATTTTTCCAAGGCGTTTTCAACCGCTGCCTCGGTCGCTTTCCTTGCCTGCTTCTTCGTGATTTTCTTTGCCATTTCGGTCCCTTCCCCTCGCGTCAATACGCTCTTTCAGCATACCCGATGAACCGCGTTAAATGCACCGAGCGGCACCATACTGCTACACTGGCATGAAAAGTCGTCGTTCCATCGGAGGGAAGGTTTGGAGCGGCGGATCGAGGGGGAAGATTACCGTGGGAAGTACCGCAACTGGGGAAGGCAAGGCCGCCATAACCCGCTCCATGCCTTTGCGCGTAGCCATATATTTTGGTGGCATTTTGATTTTGGGCGTTGGTGTTGTCTTGAGTGCGCGAAGTGATTTCGGCGCGCCGGCATTCCAGTCGATACCGTTGGTGTTCAGCGAAGGCACCCATCTGCTTACCTTGGGGCAATCGTGCATATGCCTATACTGCATCGATATCCTTATTCAGGTTCTGGTGTTTCGAACGCTCAATGTCAAAATCGCTCTTCAGATTCCTTTTGCCTTTGCGTTCGGTTGCCTGATCGACCTATTTGACTTCGTATTGGGGCTTGATTTCTTCTGGTTTTGCCATGACCCAAGCCTGCTAACCAGCTGCATTATGTTCACGATCGGCATCACACTTATCGGCATAGGGGTAAGCGCCATGGTGGCTATGAATTTCGTTTTGAACCCCGCCGATGGTTGCACGCAGGCCTTTATGAAAATCACCCATCTTCCCTTCGGTAAGGCGAAGATCATCAACGACGTGTTGCGTTTCTCTATTGCATGCATAATGGCGCTTGTGATGACTGGTCACCTGTTCGGCGTGGGCGTTGGTACGGTTATTTCAATGGTTGCCATTGGCGCCATATGCCAGGTGGTATCTGATGGCGCCCGCGGTTTTTACCGTCGTGCCTATGTGCCTGCGAGCTTTGCATGATGCTTTGAACCGCTTATTTCATGCGTGTTAACTCTTGAAATCTGCTTTGTTACGTATCGAAACGAAGCCAAAAGCTGTCTGCCGAAGGCGGTACCTTGTTTGCTAGCGAATTATCCCCACCTTTCTTAAAACGGGAAAGGCAAACGGTTCGCGTAAGTCGTTGAGCGGAGAGGACAAGCACTCAGCGGCTTTTCGATTGTGAGAGTGAGAGGTTCAGAATGCAAACACGGAACGTGCCTGCGCAAAGCGGGCTGTATCGTCCTGAGTTCGAGCATGATGCGTGCGGTATTGGCGCGCTGGCACATCTGAAGGGTGTGCGCTCGCATCAGATGATCGACGATGCCCTTTCGGTCCTTGTCAATCTGGAGCATCGCGGTGGTAAAGGTTTGGAGCACAATACGGGCGATGGCGCCGGTATCTTGTTCCAGGTTCCGCACCACTTCTTCCGTAAGGAAGCGCAGAAGTACGGTCACCTTCTTCCCGATGAAGGCGACTACGGCGTGGCTATGCTCTTTTTCCCCCAAGACGAGCGTGGCGTAGAGGTTTCCAAGCGCATTTTCGAAGAAGGTTGTGCGAAGGCTGGCTTGCCCCTGCTGTTTTGGCGCGAGGTTCCCATCGATCCCCACGATTTGGGTTCCACCGCACGCGCCTGCATGCCTACCATCCTGCAGGCATTCGTAGGTCGCCCCGAAGACGTTGAGCGCGGCGAAGCGTTTGAGCGCCGCCTGTACGTATGCCGCCGTATGGTGGAAAAGGCCGCCGATGCCGAGCATGCGCTGGAGGGCCATATCTTCTATGTGTGCTCTTTCAGCGCACGTACCATCGTATACAAGGGCATGCTTGTTGCTACCCAGATGCGCCGTTTCTACCTGGACCTTTCCGATGCAGCGGTGAAGACCGCAATCGCATTGGTTCATTCGCGCTACTCCACGAACACCACCCCTTCGTGGGAACGCGCCCATCCGAATCGTTACATCATCCATAATGGCGAAATCAATACGTTGAAGGGCAACGTGAACTGGATTCGCGCCCGCGAACCAAACCTGTACTCGCCGGTTCTGGGCAAGGATCTGGAATCTGTTCTGCCTATCATCAACAAGGAAGGTTCCGACTCCGCCATCCTCGATAATGTGCTTGAGTTCTTGGTGATGAATGGTCGCGATATGACCCGCGCCGTTTCCATGTTGCTGCCCGAGCCGTGGGACCACAACGAAACGCTCCCCGCTCGTCGCCGTGCCTATGACGAGTACCAGTCCATGCTCATGGAGCCGTGGGACGGCCCCGCTGCTATCGCCTACACTGATGGCTCCACGTTCGGTGCTGCGCTCGACCGCAACGGCCTGCGTCCTGCTCGTTACTACGTCACGCGTGACGATCGCTTCCTGCTTTCATCCGAGGTTGGAACCATCGAAATCGAGCCCTCCAACATCCTTACCGCAGGTTGCCTTGGTCCTGGCGAAATGGTGGAGATCGACACTACGGCCGATCGCGTTATTTGGAATGATGAACTGCGCGCCCGCTATGCAAAGGAAAAGCCCTACAGCGATTGGGTAAAGGAAGAAAAGATCGAAGTTTCCGATCTTGACGCACCTGTTCAAAACGATGCTGCACGCGATGCCGAGGTTCCCATGACCGTACGCATGGCAAAGCTGGGCTATCACTGGGATGACGTGGATGAGGTGGTTCGCGCCATGGCTGAAAAGGGCGGTGTGCCCCTGGCTTCCATGGGAATCGACGCTTCTCTCGCATGCCTTTCGAAAAAGAACCGTTCCTTCTTCGATTACTTCTACCAGCTGTTTGCCCAGGTAACCAATCCACCTATCGATGCTTTGCGTGAGAGCCTGGTTACTTCGAGCGTGCTCTATATTGGCAACCACGGTAATCTTCTGGAGGATTCCCGCACGGCATGCCAGCTGATTCGCCTCGATGGCCCCATGCTGACGAAGGATCAGTTCGATCGCATTTGTGCGGTAGACCGCGTTGGCTTCAAAGCCCAGCGATTCAGCGCTACGTATCGTCGCGAAGACGGTGAGAATGCCTTGGAAGAGGCGCTGGAGAACTTGGCTTGCAGTGTTGAAAAGGCCGTGCGCAACGGGGTAAGCATCATCGTGCTTTCCGACCGTGCTGCAGAAGGCGAAGTGCCCATTCCTTCGCTTCTGGCGGTTTCTTCTGTTCACAACCACCTTATTCGTGTGGGCGTTCGCACCTTTGCCGATTTCGTGGTTGAGACGGGCGATGCCATTTCCGCACACGACTTCGCTGCTTTGGTTGGCTATTCCGCTTCGGGTATCTATCCCTATATGGCCCATGAGTGCATCGCTGATTTGGCGGCAAAGGGCGCTTTGTCCGTATCTGCCGAAGAGGGCATTGCGAACTACAACAAGGCGGTAACCGCGGGAATTACCTCCATCATGTCGAAGATGGGTATTTCTACGGTTCAGAGCTACCATTCTGCTCAGATCTTCGAGGCTGTTGGTTTCAAGCAGGAGTTCGTTGATCAGTATTTTGCTGGCACCGTTTCCCGTGTGGGCGGCTTGGGCGTTGCCGATGTTCAACGCGAAGAGAACCAGCGCTACGACGACGCTGTGGCTATCCTCAACACGCCGGCACCCGAGCAGCTGCCTTCCTTGGGCCTTACCAAGTGGCGTCCGCAGGGCGGTGAAGAACACCTTATCGATCCGCAGACCATCTACTTGCTGCAACATGCTTGCCGTGAGGGCAATTATGAGATGTTCAAGGAATACAGCGATCATCTGCATCAGGAAGGGCGTGCGATCCGCTTGCGCGATCTGCTCGACTTCGTAACTGATCGTACCCCTGTTCCGTTGGAAGAGGTTGAGCCTGCCACAAGCATCGCCAAACGTTTCAACACAGGCGCTATGAGCTACGGTTCCATTTCCGAGGAAGCTCACAAGTGCATGGCTATTGCCATGAACCGTCTGGGCGGCCGCTCGAATTCTGGTGAAGGCGGCGAAGACCCGAAGCGCGAGACTCCGCTGCCTAACGGCGATTCCATGAATTCTGCCATCAAGCAGATTGCTTCCGGTCGCTTCGGCGTAACGAGCCGCTATCTTTCTTCGGCTATCGAGATTCAGATCAAGATGGCTCAAGGCGCAAAGCCTGGCGAAGGCGGCCACTTGCCTGGCAAGAAGGTATATCCCTGGATCGCCGAAGTTCGCCAGTCTACTCCGGGCATTGGCTTGATTTCGCCTCCGCCGCATCATGACATCTACTCCATCGAAGACTTGGCAGAGCTGATCTTCGACCTGAAGAACGCAAACCCCAATGCGCGAGTTTCCGTGAAGCTCGTTTCCGAGGCCGGCGTTGGCACCATCGCAACCGGCGTTGCCAAGGGCGCTGCTGACAAGATCCTGATCTCTGGCCACAATGGCGGTTCGGGCGCTGCTCCGCGCGATTCCATCTGGCATGCAGGTTTGCCTCTCGAGCTTGGCATTGCCGAGGCTCAGCAGACGCTGCTGCAGAACGGCCTGCGTTCCCGCGTTGTTCTTGAGGCTGACGGCAAGCTGATGGACGGCAAGGATGTTGCCGTGGCCTGCTTGCTCGGCGCTGAAGAGTTCGGTTTTGCGACGATGCCGCTCATTGCTATGGGCTGCCTGATGCAACGCGACTGCCAGCAGGATACGTGCCCCGCTGGTATCGCCACGCAGAACTGCCGTTTGCGCAAGTGCTTCCGCGGCAAGCCCGAGCACGTGGTGAACTTTATGCTCTTCGTTGCCGAGCAGCTGCGTGAGGTTATGGCATCGCTTGGCTTCCGCACGGTAGATGAAATGGTTGGCCACCCCGAGTGCTTGCGCCAGGTGGAAGTGCCGGGCAACTGGAAGGCTAACCTGCTCGACCTTTCTTCGGTGCTCGCCAATGGTGAATGCGAGTTCGGTGCCCATATTCCCGGTGCTGCCGGTCGTCATTTCTTGCCTCAGATGAAGTACGACGTGGAGCTGGAAAAGTCGCTTGACTCCACGTTGTTCCTGCCCATGACCGAGCAGGCTCGCAAGCACATGAAGCCGGTTCGTTTCCGTGCCGATATTGCCAACGTAAATCGTTGCGTGGGCACCATCTTGGGCGCTGCGGTAACCAAGGCGCACCCCGAAGGCCTGCCCGATGGTTCGGTGACGGTTGACTGCGAAGGCTCTGCCGGCCAGAGCTTCGGCGCCTTCATCCCGAAGGGCGTTACGCTAAACGTTACGGGCGATGCGAACGACTACTTCGGCAAGGGCCTTTCCGGCGGTATCCTTTCGGTTCATCCTTCCGAAGATGCCACGTACAAGTTCGACGAGAACACTATTGTGGGCAACGTCGCCTTCTTTGGAGCAACGTCGGGTCGCGGTTTTGTAAACGGCCTTGCTGGTCAACGCTTCGGTGTACGCAATTCCGGTGCCACCATCGTGGTTGAAGGCGTTGGCAACCATGGCTGCGAATACATGACCGGTGGCACTGCCCTGATCTTGGGCGAGGTTGGCTTGAACTTTGCAGCGGGCATGACCGGTGGCGTAGCTTACGTGTACGACGAGTACGGTACGTTGGAAAGCCGCTGCAACATGGGCTCGGTAAAGCTTGAAGTTCCCACCGAGGCCGAAATTGAGCTTATCCATAGCCTTATCGAAGAGCATGTCGGTTATACGCAGAGCCCCCGTGGCATCAAGATGCTGTATCGCTTCGAAGCTATGAAGCAGCACTTCGTAAAGGTAATCCCGGTTGAATATGAGCGTGTTCTGCAGATCGTTGCCGCGGCAGAGGCTGAAGGCAAGAGCCATGAGGAAGCGCTTGAAGAGGCATACGAGATTGTAGGAAAGGGGCGCCAGTAATGGGCAAAGCAGGAGCATATCTCGAGCACGATCGCGTTGCTCATGGTGAACGTACGGCGTTGGAGGCCATTGAAGACTTCAAGGAATTCTCCTTGCCACTTTCCGAAGAGGAGCAGCAGGTCCAGGCGAGCCGTTGCATGATGTGCGGTGTGGCGTTTTGCCAGGCTGGCTACAGTTTCGGCAAGGCGCGCCCTTCGGGCTGCCCGCTGCACAACCTTATTCCTGAATGGAATGATTTGGTGTATCGCGGTTTGTGGGACGAAGCGGCCGAACGACTGTCGCTCACCAATCCGTTCCCTGAGTTCACGGGCCGTGTATGTCCGGCGCTGTGCGAGGCTGCTTGCAACCTTGCCTCCATCGAGGGCCCTACCACCATCCGTGACAACGAGCGCGCCATTTCCGATCATCAGTGGGCAGCGGGCGGTCCTAAGCCCTTGCCGAAACCTGCGGCGGGTGCGCCGAAGGTTGCGGTGATTGGTTCTGGCCCCTGTGGCTTGGGAGCTGCTTGGCAGCTGGCCGAAGCGGGCATTCGCGTAACCGTATTTGAGCGCCATGACCGCGCTGGCGGTTTGCTGATGTACGGTATCCCGAACATGAAGTTGCCGAAGGAAATCGTTGATCGTCGCATCAAGTTCCTCGAAGAAGGAGGCATTTCCTTCGAACTGAATACCGATGCATCCGAAGAAGCGGTGGCAGCGCGCCTGAAGTCCGACTTCGATGCGGTCGTTGTTGCCGTTGGCGCAGCGGCTCCGCGTGGTCTTGCCGCTCCTGGTGCCGACCAAAAAGGCGTGGTGTTCGCGGTTGATTACCTTACTTCTTCCACGAAATCGGTAATCAACGGCACTGAACCGGCAATTTCTGCCAAGGGCCTGGACGTTGTTGTTATCGGTGGTGGCGACACGGGCACCGACTGCATCGCAACGGCTCTTCGCCAGGGCGCAAAGAGCGTGCATCAGCTGGAGTACAACGCCGCGCCTCCCGAGGTGCGTGCTGCTTCCAACCAGTGGCCCGAATGGCCTTTCGTGAAAAAGACCGACTACGGCCAACGTGAGGCAATCGAGCATTTCAAAGAAGATCCCCGCTCGTTCGCTGCCGATACGGTAGAGGTTCTGGGTGAAGAAGGACACGTAACTGGCTTGCGCGTGGTTACGCTTGATTGGAGTCAGGGCGCTCCCCAGCGTCAGATGGATACCGAGCGCGTTATGCCTGCTCAGCTGGTTCTAATTGCATGCGGTTTTACGGGACCCGAACGTGGCATCTATGATGCTCTGGGTGCTGAGGTTGTCGACGGACGCGGAGTTCGCCCCGTTATGGTCGAGGGCACGCATCGCGTTAAGCACGAGGGCGAGACGCCCATCTATGCTGCAGGTGATGCGAAGCATGGTTCCACCTTGGTGGTCAATTCGCTTGCTGATGGCTTGGCTTGCGCAAAAGAAGTTGCTGCTGATCTGCTGAAATAGTATTTGGTGAAGCAAATGGGGCTCCTTAGTGGAGCCCCATTTTTTATGCGCTGGTACCGGTGTTATGCGTTAGGCATCGCTTCCAAAGACATTTCGGATGCTCTGTACCGTGGTATCGCGGTTCATCTGGGCGATAGAGGTGGTAAGGGGAATGTCTTTGGGGCATACTCGAACGCAATTTTGGGCATTGCCACAGCTGGTTATGCCATCGGCTCCCATGATTGAACGCAGGCGCTCTTGTTTGTTCAACTTGCCGGTGGGATGGGCATTGAACAAGCGGACCTGGGAAATGGCGGCAGGTCCGACGAACTGATTTGCATGTCCGGTATTGGGGCAGGCTTCGAAGCAGCAGCCACAGGTCATGCAGCGAGACAGCTCATATGCCCAGCTTTGAGCGCGTGCGGACATGCGTGGTCCCGGTCCTAAATCGAAAGGACCATCTATGTCGATCCAGGCATGGGTCTTTTTCAAAGCATCAAACAAAAGGGTTCTGTCCACTTTCAAGTCGCGTACCAGGGGGAACTTGGTTAGTGGCTCCAAACGAATGGGTTGCCTTAGATCGTCGATAAGAGCCGAACAGGCTTGGCGTGGTGTGCCGTTGATGATCATGGTGCAGGCTCCACAAACCTCTTCAAGGCATACGCTTTCCCAAACCACGGGGGTGGTTGGTTTGCCTTGGGCGTTTACGGGGTTCTTCCTAATTTCCATCAGGGCTGACACCACGTTCATATGCGGTTGATGGGCAATGCTGAATTCTTCCCAATGCGGTTTTGCGTTGGGGCCTTCTTGTCGCTTGACGATGAGACGAATAGAGTCATGGCCTGCGGTTTCGGTATTCATGGCAAGCCTCCTTCTAATGAGCTTTCGTGTAATCGCGTTTACGGGGCGCAATAAGTGAGGTGTCTACCTTTTCGTAGCTGAGCACCGGGCTGTGCGAAGCAGTATCGTAACGAGCGATGGTGGTTTTAAGCCATTCCTCATCGTTGCGATCGGGGAATTCCGGCTTAAAGTGGCTTCCCCTGCTTTCGTTTCGCTCCAACGCGCCCTTTGTGATGACCATGGCGAGATCAACCATGCCATAAAGCTGACGAATGAACGGCACATTTGCGTTGCTCCAGGTTGCTTTGTCTTGAACGCCGATACGGGAAAGTCGTTCACCGATTTCTTCGAGCTCAACCAACGTTTCGGCCAAATCCGCGTTGTTGCGAACCACGGTGACATTCTTTGTCATCAGCTCGCCCATTTCCTGATGCAGGCAGTAGGCGTTTTCGGTGCCATCAAGCTTCAAAATACTTCGATAATCTGATTCATCCTTCGCAGTGGCTGCTTCGTAGACGCTTTGGGGGATGTTCTGGCCTTCTGGGAGCCCATTGGCATAGGCGGCGGCGTTGGGTCCGGCTGTCATGCCGGCGAATACGGCAGAGAGAAGGGAATTCGCTCCAAGGCGGTTGGCTCCATGTTGGGTATAGTCGCATTCACCTGCGGCAAACAAGCCTGGGATGTTTGTTTGCTGATCGAGTCCGACCCAAAGCCCGCCCATTGAGTAATGGACGCTGGGCGCCACGCGCATGGGCACCTTGCGCGGGTCGTCGCCTACGAACTTCTGGTAGATATCCAGTATGCCTTCCAGCTTCGCGTTCAAAACGGATGCGGGGATATGGGAAACGTCCAGATACACCACGTTTTGGCCGTTGATACCCAGGTGCTGGTTCACGCATACGTCGAAGATTTCACGCGTGGCAATATCGCGTGGCACCAGATTGCCGTACGCGGGATACTTTTCTTCCAGGAAATACCAAGGCTTTCCATCCTTGTAGGTCCAGATCCTGCCTCCTTCGCCGCGCGCCGATTCGCTCATCAGGCGGTTTTTATCGAAGCCGGGAATTGCAGTGGGATGGATTTGGATGAACTCGCCGTTGGCGTAGAGCGCTCCTTGTTGGTAGCAACGAGCTGCAGCGTAGCCGGTGTTGATGGTGGAGTTGGTTGATTTGCCGAATACGGCACCGCAACCTCCGGTTGCGATAACAACCGCATCGGCGGGGAAGGCGCGTATCTCCATGGACGAAAGATCTTGCGCAGTGATTCCGCAGCATACGCCGTTATGGATTATGGTGGAAACGAATTCCCATCCAACATAGGTGCGCACCTTGCCTTCAACTTCAAGAGCGCGCACCTGTTCGTCGAGCGCATAGAGGAGCTGCTGACCGGTTGTAGCACCAGCAAAGGCGGTGCGTCGTTTTTGCGTACCGCCGAATCTGCGCAGGTCAAGCAAGCCCTCAGGGGTTCTATTGAACATTACGCCCATGCGGTCGAACATGTTGACGATTTTTGGGGCGGCTTCGCACATGGCGCGTACCTGCGGCTGGTTCGCCAAAAAGTCGCCACCGTAAATGGTGTCGTCGAAGTGCTCGTCTATCGAATCACCTTCGCCTTTGGTGTTCAGCGCGGCGTTTATGCCCCCTTGCGCACAGGCGGAATGCGAGCGCTTGAAGGGAACGAGCGAAAACAAGTCAACGCTCAAGCCCGCTTCTACGATTTTCAAAGTTGCCATCAGCCCCGCAAGGCCTCCGCCAACAACTGCGATTGATCCTTTGCCCATAACAGCCTCTTTCTTGTAGCGTGCGGGTTTAGCCGGCAAAGGCGAACAGTGCCTTTAGGCCAAACGCAGCGAATGCGATAAACAGGGCGAACAGTACGTAGCCTGATATTTTTTGGGAGCGGGGTGAAACGGTGATTCCCCAGGTAATAAGGAACGTCCAAAGGCCATTGCAGAAGTGGTAGATGCAGCAAAGAAGGCCTATGGCGAACAGCACAAGCCCGATTGGTGTGGCAACGATTCCTGCCACCATGGCATAGCTTGGATCAACGCCGGTAAGTTCAACTTGTAGCTTTGTGCCATAGATATGCCATATTACAAAGAGCAGTGTGACGATGCCCGCTATACGTTGTAGCACGTAGCACCAGTTGCGGAAGTAGCGATAGCGTTTCACGGTAACGCTTGAGGTGAGGGAGATGTAGACGCCATAGAGGGCATGGAATAAAAGGGGCAGGAAAATCACGAATGTTTCCAGGACAACCTTGTAGGGCATATGGGCCATAAATGAGCCCATGGTGTCGTATGGGGTGGTTCCCCAGTTTGCGGAGTAGTTTACGCACATATGGAAGCAGAGAAAGATTCCCAGTGGAAATACGCCTGCGAAGGAGTGCAGTTTCCGCAGGAAGTTGGCGCGGCGGTCTTTGTCCATGATCCCCTCGATTCCGTCGCCTTTTGGTTGTTAGACGGTTTGTGTTCAGGCGGGCGCTGCGATTCCCCGTGCAGCTGCTAGCTTGATGCTGAAGCTGGGCATCAATGCAAAATACCAGCTCATCTTTAAAAAGTATACCGTTTTCCTTGCGGGTGCTTGTGGAGTGCCCGGTGCCGATTCATTGCATTTTCCCGGCGATTCATACATTGGTAACCAGCTAGGGCTCGTTCCTGCACCTGAAGTTGGCGCTGAGCTCTAGCGGTACCGCAAGCTGAGGGCAATGTGAAACAGGGCGTGTAAGAAGCTGGTTGGCCCAACAAGGTGCCTTCGCTAGGCGGCGGTGGGCGAACACCGTTAACGAAATTGGAGTGCATAGTTGCCCAGGAGGCTTTGGGACCAGCAGCAGACCAAATTCCATCAACAGCATGATGACCGTTGGTTTTTAGTGCGGTTGAACAGGGGTATTCTTGTGGATGAAAAAAAACGAGGGGGTACCCATGAAGAGAGCAAACTTCCATGCAGCTAATACCGTGTTGATGTTCGAGGGCGGTGGGATGCGTGCGAGCTATACGGCCGCAATGGCATCGCTTCTGCTCGAACAGAATATAACCTTTGGTCACGTGTGCGGTATTTCTGCTGGTTCAAGCCATACCGTGAATTATCTTTCAGGAGATATCTGGCGCACCCGTGCCAGCTTTACTGATTTGGTAATGGAGCCCGAATTCGGTGGCGCTAAAACATTTGCTCAGGGTAAGGGCATGTTTTCAGCTCATTGGATCTATGAGGAAGCGGGTTTGCCCGAAGGCGTATTGCCGTTTAACTTTGAGGCGTTTGCCCAGAACCCAACTCCTTGCTCAATTCAAGCATTTGATCGCGATACGGGCGAATCGGTGGTCTGGCATAAGGAAGATATGGCAACGTTAGAGGACTTGATGGTGCGTGTGCGTGCCAGCAGTACGCTCCCTGTGGTGATGCCGCCTGTTCATATTGGCGATCATGTCTACTACGATGGCGGCTTGGGCGTTGGCGCCGGTATTCCGTTGCAGCTGGCACTCGATTCGGGATGTCCCCGTATTCTGGCTGTCCTTACGAGAGCAAAGGGCTTCCGCAAGCCTGTTGACGACATCGGCGCAAGCGCCAAGGCCATCGCTAACAGCTATCACAGGTACCCAAAGGTGAAAGAAGCCCTGCTTACACGCAATAAGCGCTATAACGCTGAACTTGAAAAGCTCGAAGCGCTGGCGGAAGAGGGGAAGGCATACATCGTATATGCCGACAAGATGGCCGTAAGCAACAGCACCACCGATCTGGAACGTTTGCGCGCTAGCTACTTTGACGGGTACAACCAATATCAAGATCAGCTGCCGGAAATCCTGGAATGGCTTAAAGCGGGGGAATAGCAGCTACATAAAGGTGATGCCCAGCGCTTGGAACAGGAGCCCCCACGCAACGCCCGTGGCATACAGTCCAGCGAGGATTGCCACGTTTTGCCCGATGCGGCGGTTTTCGCCGAAGAGCACCAGGATACCCACTCCCGCAGACACCAACAGGCCAGAAAGCATGGCGCCCGTGCCCAGCATGCCATCAAGATACAGCTGAGTTATCACTACGCTGGCTCCGCAGTTGGGGATAAGGCCAACCAGCGCCGAGCCGAAGATAGCAAGGCCGGGGTTCGAAGCGAGGAACGTGGCAACTGCCTCTTCGCCGGCAACTTCCATGACGGCAACCAGCGCGAGCGAGATAAGAAACACGATTATCGAGACTTCAAGAGTGTGCTTAACCGCGCTTACTGCAATTTCGGTCCAGCCAGTATGCGCACTGGCACAATGGCAACTGGGGTTGTGGCAATGGTCGGGTCCGAAAGCATGGTTTTCGGCATGCTCGTGTTTGCAATTGCAGAAGCGGGCGTGTTCGTGGTTGTGCTCTTGCGTTGCTTTGGTTTGGGCAAGATGGAGGCGGAAACGCAAAACTCCATCGATTGCAAAGCCCATGATCATGCCGATAGCGACCTTTACGCCAACAATGCCTGCCATTACGTGCCAATCAACCTGTTCGGCGATGAACAGTGGCAGCATTTCATCGGACGTGGAAAGCAGTACCGCAAAGAGGGTGCCCAGAGTGATGGCCCTGCTGGAAAACAGCGCAGCACCAGCGGCGGAAAAGCCGCATTGGGGGATGGCACCCAGCACGGCGGCCACGGCGGGGCCGAGCCTGCCTGCTTTCTGTACCAATTCTTCGGTTCGGTTGCCGGCCTTGTGCTCGAGGGCTTCAAGGAGGAAATACGTCACCAGCAAAAACGGAACAAGATAAACGGTGTCTTCGAAGGCGTGTTCGAGAAGATGGGGGATAAGCTCGAGCATCCGCTACTCACCGCGCTTTGCCAGGCATGCTTCGCACAGGCCGTACAGCACCGTTTTCGTGGGGTTGATGCGTACGTGATGATGCTCGATCACATGCTCGTAGAGCTTCTGCAGCTCACCGCAATCGATAGGGGAAAGATTCCCGCACTCTTCGCACTTCAGGAAGAAGTACACGTCTTCAGGGGCATCGGGAAGAAAACGGTAGCAAATGCTGGATGTGCCTTCGATGCTGGTGCGGGCGATGATGCCCTCTTCTTCAAGACGCTCAAGGTTGCGATACACCGTGGCGGTTCCCACTTTGGTGCCCTGATCGGCCAAGGCATTTACGATGTCCTTGCTCGTGAAGAAGGCACCCTGGTGTGCCTGGATGCATGAAAGGATAAGCTCCTTTTGTTTGGTGCGGTATTGCTTGGTATTGCCCGTGCTTGCCATGCCTTGTCTTCCGTTCGTGTGCGTGAATGCGTCACCCAAGAGGGGTGGTGCATAAAATGAAAACGAATCTCATTTTATTGGTGGAACGACGTTAGTCAATAGAAATGAGAAAAGTTCTCATTTCTGAGAACTTTCGATAACACATGCAGGTATGTTCAAATGAGGGCGTGTTGCTGCCAAGTGGATATGCGTGAGATGTCTACCTGGCGCTTCCGTGGAGCTAAGGCAAATTGCGAACTATTTTCAGGCAGTCGCCGCTGAAACCTCTATGCGATTTGCCCCACGTTTTAATGGAGGGCGATTGTACAACGTGTGATGCGATGAAGGCGTTGGGCGCGTGACCAGACCGGGTGCTACTCCTGGTTCGTTGGGTCTTCATCGTTTTCTGAATTGTCCCCTTTATTTTTGTCGGCTTTCTTTTTTGCAAGCCTTGCCCAGGCTGAGTCGGAACAAACAAGAAGCACACCTAGTATGAACCAGACGGCAGGGTGGATGCCCAGCACGGGAGCTTGCCCGGCAAGGTCGACGATTCCGATGCATATCATCGCAAAGCCAAGGATGACCGATCCGATTTTCATGGGTCTTGCCCTTTCTGTTTCCGTGCCTTTAACCGTGGGTTAGTTCTCATGATAGGACTTAATGGGGGAATCGTTTTCCCTTATCGGCAAAGGATCTGGCAATCTCATGCATTCCCCGTGCGCGTTTCCTGTTGCATTCCTTTGGGCAGCGCGGCGCGGAGTTGGGGGATCTATACTTATTGGGACGCAGGTTGTCCTGCGTTTGTGATATTTGCGCTTTCGGCGCCGCACAAAGAAAGGCTAGCTTCTATCAGCATGCAGGGAAGACACGCGAAGAATACGCAAGGCGGTCAATCCTTCAGGGAGCGCGCACGCACTGCTGCGCAGCAGGCGAGCAAAAAGGGGTCGACGGTTTCTTTTGCCGACACCTTCCGCGAAACGCGCGGCAACGGCAGGCGTCGGCAGAGGCCCGATAGCAAACCCCGCAAACCCCGCAAGATGAATCCAGTCAAAAAGGCGGTTAACAATTGGTGCAACCGTCTCCTTGGCGTTGTTTCTGAAGGGTCGTTCGACCAGGAAGAAGAATTTGCTTCTCATAAAACAACGCGTGATTATATTTGCAACACCATCGGCACGGGTGCGTGGGGCATGGTATTCCCCATCCTTACTATTGTGGTAACGCAGCTGTGCGGTGTCGAGCAGGCGGGCATGTTTTCCATGGCGTTCATCATCGGCACTCTGCTGATGATCATCGGCAATTATGGCATGCGTACCTATCAAGTTTCCGACATCAAGGAAACGCATTCGTTTTCGGACTACCAGATCAGTCGCGTAATCACGTGTATCGCGATGATGGCAGTGGCATATGTGTACTGCGGAATTCGCGGTTACAGCGAGCAGATGTTCACCATCTGCATGGGCGTGTGCGTGTACAAGATGATCGACGGCTTGGCTGATGTGTATGAAGGGCGCCTTCAGCAGAAAGACAAGCTGTACCTTGCGGGAATCTCTCAGGCATTTCGCTCGGTAGTTGTGTTCGTGGTGTTCTCTCTATTCCTTCTGGTAACGCGTGACCTGGGGGTTTCCAGTATTGCAATGGCAGTGGCAGCCATTGCTACGTTCTTGGTGCTTACGTTCCCCTTGGCGTTGTTGGAAACACCGAAATCGCGCAGGCAGAGCGTCCAGAGCATCATCGCCCTCTTCAAACAGTGTTTCCCGGTGTTCATCGCGCTGTTCATGTATGCCCTTATCGACAACATGCCGAAGTTCGTTATGGAAACGGCGCTCAGCTATGACAACCAGCTGTATTTCAACGCGTTGTATTTCCCCGCACAGGCTATCCTGCTTACGGTTGGCTTTGTATACAAGCCACTGTTGGTGCGCATGGCTCAGATGTGGGCCGATGCCGAAAAGCGCAATCGATTCCATCTGGTTATCTTGGCCATTGTCGCTATGGTTATTGCGCTAACGCTAGTGGTTATCTTCCTTATGGGCTGGATCGGTATCCCCATCATGAGCTTCATGTACGGTGTTGATTTTGAGCAATTCGGAGGCTTGAGCTTCATCATGATTGCCGCAGGCGGCGTAACGGCTATTATCGACTTCCTGTATCAGGTAATCACGGTACTGCGTCGCCAGAAGTCGGTCATGAAACTGTACGTTATCACCTTCGGCTTTTCGCTGTTCGTGCCCATCTTGCTCATAGATTTCACGGGCTTGCCTGGTGCGGTGATTGGCTATCTTATTGTTATGACTATCTTGATGGTTTTGCTGGTGTGGGAGTACGTCAGCATCTGCCTCGACCTTTCCAGGCACCCCGTTTCGCAAAATCCTGTCTCTGTTTCCGTTGATGAATAGTGTTGGGGATGCTCCGATGGGTGTTGCTGTGATTGGGGAGGATGGTATCTCTTCGGATTAAAAAGGAGCGGCATCCGCGTTGACTGCGGATGCCGCTCCTTTAATAGCTAGCAGCTTTAAGGTTGAGGTTTTGCCGTTAAGAGCGCGCCAAGCCGTCTACAGAAAGAACCACACCGGAGATGTAGCTTGCCATGTCCGAGGCGAGGAATACGTAGGCGTTGGCAATGTCTTCCGGTTCGCCCATGCGACCAAGCGGAATGGTGGCAATAAGAGGATCAATTATTTCTTTGGGCAGGGCATCTACCATGTCGGTGTGCGTAACGCCCGGTGCCACTGCGTTGACGCGAATCTGGTCAGCGGCAAGCTCTCGCGCGAGTGACTTCGTCAGGCCGTTTACCGCAAACTTGGATGCAGGGTAGGCACAGCCTGAAGGTTGACCGTAGATGCTGACCATAGAGCTTGTGTTGATAATGGCGCCGCCGCCCTGGGTGCGCATGAAAGGTGCAACTGCCTTGCAACAGTAGAACACGGCATTGACGTTGAGCGCCATAGTTTTATCGAATGCGGCGGGGTCGTAGTCGTAGAGGGACTCGCGGGCGGAAACGCCAGCATTGTTGCCAAGGATATCGATGCGGCCGAAGGCTTCGTTTACCTTCGCGAATTCTGCGGCAATGGAGTCGGGATCCGTCATGTCGGGCCAGATGCCCATTACCTCATAATCGGGGTTGATCGCCTTCAGCTTTTCAACGGCTGCGCTTGCTGTTCCTTCGCGTGAGCCGCACAGGGCAACTTTTGCCCCGTTGTCCAGAAATGCCTTAACAATAGCGAATCCGATACCGCGCGTACCGCCAGTAACGATTGCGGTTTTTTCCTTGAGCAATTCCATGTCATCCTCCTTGGAGTGGAATAGGTACCTTTCCATTCTTTCATTCAGCCACAGGGAACGGAGGGGAGTTTGGAGCGAGTGGGAGAAGTTCACGGCCGTCGGTTAATTATCTGATTCGAGAATAATTGTGTTGCTGGTTGCTTGTATGGTCGATTGACGCCGTCTGTTGCGGCATTGATTGCCCGTTTGAGTGATTCCGCTCTTACTGCACAGGCTGGGCCTGGGCTGGGGCATCCCTTGTTCGCAAGCTGGGTACCAGGTTGGCGCAACCCTTGCCGCGCAAGCCGGGTATCAAGCTGGCAAAGCCCTTGTCGCCACCAGGCTGGTGCAGCCCTTGCCGTGTATGTCTGCGACGGATTGGCGCCGGCAACACTAGTGAGACGCCGCTGGGTAAAGTTAAGCGACGTCATGCGGTAAAAGCGCGCCGAAACCGCTCAATTTCGTTGCCTTGACCACTACTAACCAATATCTAGCGATGCGTTTTCCCCGATAGGTAGGCATAATTCGCGCTAATGCTGCCGCGTAAAGGCAGCTGAGGATCTGAGAGGAGAGTAATAATGGCTATTTCGACTGAGATCGTAGGCAAGACCTTCGGACCGTTTGTGCGCGACTACACCTTCAAGGATTTGGAGATTTGCGCGTTGGGGTGCGGTGCTGGCTGGGACGGCCATGTCGATCTTGACTATGTAAACGAGGGCGATGCGAAAAACCCTGAGCTTAAGGTTCTGCCCATCTTCGCAGTGCCGCTTACGGTTAACGAGGAAATGACCACCACACTCGATTACGGTTTCGATTATTCCGGATCGCTGCATTACGGCATTGACGTTCATTTTCATGCGCCGTTCAAGATGGCCGACCACATTGAGACCTATGTAACCCAGGAAGCCATTTGGGATCGTGGCGAGGGACGCGGATCTCTTTCCAAGCAGGTAGGCAAGTCCTACTCTTCCGACGGTACGCGTCTGTGCACGGTGGATACGTACGACTGCTGCATCTATGATGGCGGCTGGGGTGGCGAGCAGCCTCCGAAGGATGTTGTCGAGTATCCCGACCGTGAGCCCGACTTCGTTTACGAGGAAGCCTATGGTTTGAATTGGCCTCTCGTGTATCGTTTGATGGGAGACTGGCATCAGCAGCACATCGACTGGTCCTACACCGAGCAGACTGGCCTCGAGCGCCCCATCGCTCATGGTGTAAGCAGCGCTGGCGTGGCAATGCGCCATGCAATCTCCCTGCTGTTCCCTGGTCATCCCGAGGCAATGACTCGCTTCAAGTGTCGCTTCACTTCGCCGGTTCTTCCTGGCGTTCGTTTGCGCACTGAGGTTTGGAAGACCGCCGAGGGTGAGGCGAGGTTCCGTATGGTTAACGCCGATGCTCCCGATTCCAAGCCGTTCTTGAACAGCTGCATCGTGGAGTGGGATCCCTCGCTCGCATAGCGAATTCGTTCCTGAAAAGGTCCGCCGAAGCCTCGGCGGACCTTTTTTCTTGCGCCCCATATCTGTATTGCAACCCCCCATTTTTTGTCTTGCGGCCCCCCTTGTTTTGTAGCCCTCCTTCGTGAGATTTGCCCTGCTGCCGTTGCTGGGGGTCGTGTGTTTTTGCGGGGTCCCTCTTGCCCTCGCTAGGACTCGTGTGAGTTTCTCGGGTTCTGCCCTGCCGCCGTTGCCAGGACCCTGCGCTTTCGCAGAGTCTGCCCTGTTAATCTGGTTGGCTCGTGTGGTTTTGCCTTCTTGCTTTTTTTGGGGTATGCCCTTTTGCCCTTGCTAGGGGATTTCACGCGTTTTTCGTATGGTCTCGTTCCTGTCGTAGCAATCCGCCCATCGTGAAAACAGAAATTGCGGCATCTTTGCAACTTTTTTGCGATTAGGGGCTCATTTTTCAATCTCGTAAAACGAAAACGGCCGCTAAGCGGCGGATTACCTGCGGTTTTGTATCTCGGTCCGCGATCGGAAGGCTCGCAACAATTGCCAATCGCAAAAAAGTTGCAGTTTGAGTCGAATTTTTGTTTTCAGTCTCCCGTAGACGGCTTCTTAGCGGTGCCATGGGCGGGGTGACTCGGCCATGGCGTGTGCATCGTCGGGAAGTCCAGCGAAGTGGGGCTATGGGAAAAGTGGGCCATAGGACAAAAAGGGCATATAAGGCAAAAAGCGTGCTTGGTCAGTTTGTCGCGTACCCATGTGGGCAGTTCAGGGTAGGACTCGGAATGGCTAGGACCCGGAATGGCCCTAAGAACCAAAACGGCTCGAGCGCGCTTTTCCTATAACCCAAATTTGCTGGTTAGAATTTGCTGGTTAGAAAACAAAAAGCCTGCAACCGAAGTTGCAGGCTGAACACTTGGTAGCCTCGATCGGATTCGAACCGACGATCTCCGCCTTGAGAGGGCGGCGTCCTAAACCGCTAGACGACGAGGCCATGAGCGCATATTGGCTGGGGTGGAAGGAGTCGAACCCTCACATACGGTACCAGAAACCGCTGTCCTACCATTAGACGACACCCCAATGAGTTGTGCGGTGCTTTCGCATCGCTTCCTCGGTGGTGTTACCCTTTGCCAAGGCGCGAATCAGTATATTACGGATCGGGGCACTCTCCGTCAACCCCCTTTTTTGAAAAAAATTGCTGATTCTGCAGGTAATATATAAAACACCAGGTGAGCGTGGTGCAGGTGGGTCTTTTATGAAAAACCACCGCAGTACCGTGCGTTCGCGTACGATGAAAACCATCTACCCACCCTTGCGTGGGTAGTTTGCTGTTTGTCGTTCATTGCTAGGCAAATTGCATCAAGCACTCTACGGAAGGGAAGCGCATGTCGCCTGACATTCTTGTTGAAGCCTTAAAGGCGTTGCTGCTCGGTATCACCGAGGGCATCACCGAATGGCTCCCTATTTCCTCGACAGGTCATATGATTTTGGTCGACGAATTCGTGAAGCTCAATGTAAGCGATAAGTTCCTGGAGTTGTTTTTGGTGGTCATCCAGATTGGTTCCATCATGGCGGTTGTGGTTACCTTCTGGCATAAGCTGAATCCCGTTTCGCGTACAAAGGACGAAACCGAGCGCCGCAACACATGGCACATGTGGGGCATGGTTGTTATCGGCAGTATTCCTGCTGCAGCTTTGGGTCTTGCCCTGGACGACTGGGTTCACGACCATTTCTATAACGCCTATACCGTTGCCGCCATGCTTATCTTGTATGGCATCATCTTCATTGTCCTGGAAGCGCACAACCGCAAGCGCGCTCGCGAGGTTATTGAATCGGCGGAGCAGCCGCGCGGCAAGCACGCCCGTAAAATCGACGCTTCCGACCCCGAGTCGGTTGAAAGCGCCCTGTTCCGCATCACCGATCCGTATGACATGGATTGGAAAACCGCTCTGAAGATCGGCTTTTTTGAGGTTTTGGCAATCGTTCCTGGCACCAGCCGTTCGGGCGCCACCATCATCGGCGGTATGTTGTGCGGCTGCTCTCGTACTGCTGCGGCAGAATTCACGTTCTTCTTGGCCATCCCTGTAATGTTTGGCTGGGGTATGGTCAAAGCCATCAAGTTTTTCTTGGCGGGCATTGCCATGACGCAGGTTGAGATTGCGGTCCTGGTGGTTGGTATCGTTTCCGCTTTCGCCATGGGCATGATCGCCATCCGCTTCTTGATGGGCTACATCAAGCAGAACGACTTCACCGTTTTCGGTGTGTACCGTATATTTGTTGGCATGGTTGTGTTGGGTTACTTTGGCACTAAGGCCCTTGGTATTTTCTAAGGCGTTGAATGGTATCCTTAAACCATGAGCGAAGGAAGAAAACATACTCGACGCAAAGCTCTTTCCGAAGAGGAAAAGGAGCAGTTGCGGGAACGGTCTAATAAGTGCATTTCCCGTTACTGTAATTATGCTGCGCTTGTCATCATTTTGGTGGCGCTCGCTTCTTATGTGGTGGGGAAGGGTGATGTATTCTTCGGCCAGTTCGGCATCATGGTTTCCATCGCGTTATTGGCTATAGCGGCCATCAACGATCCCGCACGAAAATAGAACTGCTCTAACGGCCCCTCGGGGCCGTTTTTCGTATGAACGGTTCTAATGTTTCCAGCTTGTTTCAATAATGCCCAACTCGGGTAATAGCGTCGCAAGGAGGCTTATTGGCCTGGCGTTTTGTTATCATAGGCTAACAGCGCCTTTAGGGTGCGTTTACCGTCTTTTCGTGAAAGGAGTATGAGATGCCGGAAAAGAACGAGGCATTCGAGGAAATCGAGAAGCATCGTGCCGAGATCGACGCAATCGATCAAAAGCTCGTCGCTCTTCTGAATGAGCGAGCCGGTCATTCCTTGGACATCCGAGCCCTTAAGCCCGATGCCCACATGGGTTTGTATGACCCGAAACGCGAGGAAGAGATCTTTGCGCGCGTTGCAACGTACAACGAGGGCCCTCTGTATAACGAAAACCTTACTGAGATCTATCGCGGAATCCTTAAGGTTATGAAAGAGGTACCCTCCCGTGATTAATCCACTTTCCTCACTCCCCAATTACGGCACTCGCACTAACGAGATCACCCTTTACGCTGGTCCCTGCTCTGTTGAATCTGAAGAGCAGTTCAATGAAGTTGCCGAATGCATTGCCGGCCTTGGCCTTACCTGGATTCGCGGTGGCGCCTTCAAACCCCGCACGAACCCCCATTCGTTCCAGGGTCTGGGCGAAGAAGGCTTGCAGATCATGAAGGCTGGAGCTGAAAAGTACGGCCTGAAAACCCTCACCGAGGTAATGGACTCCGCTCATTGCGAAATGGTGCATTCCTATGTTGACGGTCTTCAGATCGGTGCTCGCAACATGCAAAATTTCAGCTTGCTAAAGAATGTTGGCAAGGTTACCGCCCAGTCCCACAAGATGGTGTTGCTGAAGCGCGGCCTTGCGGGCAGTATTTCCGAGTGGCTTTCCGCTACGGAATATCTGACCATGGGCGGCAACGACAACATCGTGCTGTGCGAGCGTGGCTTGCGCACCTTCGAAACTGCTACGCGCTTTACGCTTGATATTTCTGCTGTTCCGGTTATTCACAAGCAGTCGATATTTCCTATTTGCGTGGATGTTTCGCATCCCGCTGGAGTACGCGACTTGGTGCCTTCTTTGGCATATGCCGCCGTCGCCGCTGGTTGCGACAGCATTATGATTGAAGTTCACCCGAACCCCGCTGAAGCGCTTTCCGATGGTCCCCAGCAGCTTACGCCTGCTCAGTTCACCGAACTGGTAGCCCAGCTGCGCGAGATCGCCGCAGTTTTCGGCAAGAAGATCGTCTAGGTTGCGCTGATCTACGATTAGCGCAACTCTCGCATGAGACGTTATGACGCTGCTTTGCGATTGCGCCGTTCTGCCGAACGGCGCAAGACTCGCGAAACGTGATGACGCTGCGCGGGATTCTGACGGCACAGCTGCCGCTCCAAGCCCGCTGGACGTGCGGAAGCACGCCTGGCACGGTCTTTCGCGGTATCTGTGCTCGCCAGAATCCCGCTCGCTGCTACGTCCGACAACGCGAGTCCATTAACGTCCTTTCGGGCGTTTTTTTATTTGCAAGTGACGGCGGACATCCGCCGTCACTTGTTCGTTTCCTAAGAACTACTAGGCAAAACAATGGTAAGGTTACCAAAACCGCTCCGCGAAAAGGAGTTCAGAATGAGCCTTTCGAAGAACGCAAAATCGCGAATCGTTACTGTGACCGCCCCATTGTTCCTTGGCTTCGTAATGCCCTGGTTTCTGCAGGCTAATCGAGGCATTCGGGGAGAAGCCCAATTTAAGCTTGATCCGTCAGCAATGCTTGCCAGCACGGTTGCTGAAGTACTCGCCGCAATTGCGTTTGTCGTGGTGTTCATTGCTTCGCTTCTTTACCTTGCGAAGCAATCAGACGCTCGGAAGCTGCTTTTGCTTGCAGGTGTCGTCTCGCTTATTGCCTTTATTGCATTCACTTTGACGTATTCACTTTATATTCATGGCAGCGTATACGGTTGGATTTACTACGCTCTTTTCCAAATGTTTCCTGGTTTAATTCTTGTGGTCGGATACATCACGGCTGCAATAGCCGCTCCACTGATAAAACCTTCCAGCAGGAACTAGCTTCTCTTTTTAGACACCTATCTGTTTTTATGCGCAACAGGGATATCAAGCATTATTTGAACTTCATGCGATTCGGAGTTCAAATGGGTGGCTATTTCCTTGATTAGCAAATCTCCGCATGTTTCTAGCTCATTTTCCCTAAGCATTTTTCTGTATCACTTAGTAAGGAGAATAGTGGGTTATCTTCCTGAAAAGCAGGTTCATTCGTCTTATCGAAAGAGAAGCAGTGCATAGATTGAAAACGAAGTCCTGCTGGTCTTTTCTCGCATTTATCCAGGTTAGCTGTGTTTTCTGAGATTTCAGAGCATATGCTGAAATCGCTTTCGTAGTCGCCTTTTAAGAATGCGTCTTTGCCAACCTTGTAGAGGTTGGGGAGAGATTGCTTACTTCTTTCAGATTCTTCCTTGAATGACTTTTCATGTTCGGCGATTTTCAGAAATAGCTCTTCCGGGTTGCTGCTTTGCAGAGGGATTCTTGTCGACAGTAAATAGGATTCTTCCCTTTCGACCAGGCGCCAGCTGTTTGCGCAATCTGATTTTTCGGATTGCCATTCTTCTTGAGTCTGAAGTGATGCAATTGCCGATTCAATAAGCTGTCGCTTTCTTTCAATTTCCCTAGCTTTTGCTTCGATTTCGGCCTTCTTGCTATTGAAAAGCCGAAGAGTCATTGTGGGGTCATGCTGCTTCTGGAAGTTTCTGATTTCTTCAAGGGAGCATCCTGCTTCTTGCAGCGAGGCAATGGTAAGGAAATTGATTATCTGAGATGCAGAATAGACTCTGTACCCATTCTCGTTTATAGAGGCGGGCTTAAGTAGGCCGATTTCATCGTAATGCCGAAGAGTGTCTTTTGTCGTTTGACATACTTGCGCAAATTTTCCTGCATACATGGGAAACATCCTTCTGGTTTTTCTTGACCATGGGGTAACCCCACACCTTAATCTCGTTGTCGATTTTTGAAAGTTTGACCTGTTCGTTTGCTTGTTTTGAGGTGAATTGGTTTTCTTTCTGCGGTCAGTTTAGATTCTTAGGAAAAGAGAAACAATGGATCTTGACGTATTCACGATAGGCATTGTTGCGGAAGCCCTCTTTCTTTTAGTCGTTTTAATGCTTATATGGCGTAGGGTCGCTTTTGATGAGCAAACGGAAGTGTCAGTTTGCAGAAAGGTAAGAGATGCGGCTTCGGGTATTGCGAAAGACTATATTCCCGCTCCGGTTTTTCGTGCTATGCAAATCGAGAGCCGAATGTTCAGATCCGTTTGCTTGTTCGTTGTTCGAAAAACGGATTTGCCTTCAGGGGCTGAAGAAATACCCTATGGAAAAGATTGGCGTGTAACGGGTGCTTTCTTGGCTGCCATTGCCTTTGTAGAGATTGTCTCCATGGATATGGTTTGCGTCCATTTCGCTGGAACTTGCAGTGCGATTCGGATATTGGTTCTAATTTTGTCGGTCTATGGTTTCGTCTGGTGCCTTGGTTTTGTCGTAGGGTCAAAAACCATGCCATGTTATGCGGTTGAAGAGGGGATTGTCCTGCGGTGTGGAATTACGCATCGAGTCGAAATACCTTGGGAATGCGTATCTTCTGTTTGCCTAAAGAAAGTTGAGCTAGAAAAGAGAAGCGGCCTTATTCGTTCGGGCCGACATCTTTATTTGAACAACGCTTCCCAAACGAATGAACTCACACTATGCATCTATGAGGATTCGAAGGTGACTATCGACGGGAAACCAAGCAAGGGCGCTATCTTAAAAATATCGTTTAGTGCCGATAATCCTTCTGCGGCCAAAGGGATTATAGAAGGTTATTTGGATAAATGAGTCTGTCGCCATCTGCCCATTCGAACAAACCGTAGGGATACTGCGGATAGGGTGGGGCATTGCCGCTTGGCGCGGTAGAATAGCAACCCGAAATAAAACGTGAGTGCCGCGCAGGCCTTAAAGCCTGTGCGGTTTGTTGTGTTAGGACGAATTGCATGCCCATCGATCTTGATACCCTGAATGGCCCTCAGCGCGAAGCGGTGCTGTGCACGGAAGGCCCTCTGTTGGTTTTAGCGGGTGCCGGTTCTGGTAAAACCCGCGTACTTACCCATCGCATTGCCCATCTGGTGGAAGATCTGAACGTTGCCCCTTGGCAGATTATGGCCATCACGTTTACCAATAAGGCCGCTGCTGAAATGCGCGAGCGTCTGCAGAGCCTTATCGGTGGCGGCGCGCGTGGCATGTGGGTTTCCACCTTCCACAGCATGTGCGTGCGCATCTTGCGCACCGACTGCGAGCGCGTAGGGTTCGCCAAGGGCTTCACCATCTACGATGACAGCGATTCAAAGCGCCTGGTCGAACAGATCATGGACGAACTCAACATCGACAAAAAGCGCTATCCCATCCCTGCGCTTCGCAACCGTATTTCGCAGGCAAAGAACGACCTGCAGGTGGCAGAAGTGTTTGCCGAAAAGACATCCGACCAGGTAGGCCAGGTGGCTGCGCGCGTGTACACGCGCCTACAGGAGCGCCTGCGTCAGCTAAATGCCTTCGACTTCGACGACTTGCTGCTGTACACCTGGCTTCTGTTGAAGAATCACCCCGATGTGTTGGCTGCCTATCAGAACCGTTTCCGTTACCTGATGGTGGACGAATACCAGGACACCAATCATGCTCAGTATGTGCTTACCCAGCTCTTGGCGGCAGCGCATAAGAACATCATGGTAGTAGGCGACGACGACCAGTCAATTTACTCGTGGCGTGGCGCTGACCTGCGCAATATTCTCGATTTCGAGAAGGATTACCCCGAAGCCCGCGTGGTGAAGCTGGAAGAAAACTACCGTTCCATGGGCAATATTCTGGCGGCAGCAAATGCGGTAATTGCCAATAACCTTACGCGCAAGCCCAAGAAGCTGTTCACCTCAAAGCCTGCGGGCGACAAAATCTCGGTGTACAGCGCAACCGACGAACGCGACGAAGGCCGTTGGATTGCCTCGGAAATCGAGCATCAGCACGGTGAAGGCATGTCGTACAACCAAATTGCGGTGTTCTACCGCACCAATGCGCAGAGCCGTATGCTTGAAGATATGCTGATGCGCGCCGGTGTGCCGTATAGGCTTATCGGCGGTACGCGCTTCTTCGATCGCGCGGAAATCCGCGACGTAATGGCGTACTTGAATTTAGTGGTCAATCCTGCCAACGACGTTGCCGCTCATCGCGTTATCAACGTGCCCAAGCGCGGCATCGGCAAAACCACGGTAGAGCACATCGATTACGTTGCTCGCGAAACGGGTATTACGTTCTTACAGGCTGCCGAGCTGTGCATTGCCGACGATCAAATTCGCTCCGCAACGCGCAAGGCCATTGCGGAATTCGTGGCGCTTATCCACGAGGCCCAGGGCTATGCCGGCGATCTTCGCAAGGTGGTTGAGGCCATCGTAGACAAGGCGGGACTTATTCGTGTCCTTGAAGCGGAAAACTCCGATGATGCCGCTGGTCGCATCGAGAATATTCAGGAGCTCTTCGGCGTAGTAGACGAATACGCCCAAACGCACGACGATGCCGATGCACTGTTCGAGCCTCCTACGGCAGAAGACGCGCCTGAGGCAGACGACGAGCCGCCCGTGCGCACCTTCCAGGCAAATTCCTTGCCTGACTTCGTGGAATGGGTAACGCTGCGTACCGATATGGATACGGTGGCGGAAGACGGCGAAGCCATCACCATGATGACCATCCATGCCGCAAAGGGCCTGGAATTCGACTGCGTATTTGTGGCGGGCATGGAAGAATCGCTGTTCCCTCACGGAAATTCGTCCCAAGATTCGCAGGGCTTGGAAGAAGAACGCCGCTTGGCTTACGTTGCCATCACCCGTGCGCGCAAGAAGCTCTACCTTACCAACGCCTTCACGCGACAGATTTTCGGTCAGTCAAGCGCCAACCCGCCTTCGCGCTTCATCGGTGAAATTCCGCTTGAATTGCGCAAGGGCATCGGAATGGGCTCTGCTGGATTCTCTGGTTCTGGCTGGGAAAAGCGCGGTAGCCGTCGCGGCATTGCCGGCTCTGGTTCCGAGGCGGGCGGCGGTCGCGTGTTCGGTCAGTCGAGCGCTTCAGGGTCGCGCCCTCGTCAGCAGACGCGCCCTGCGGTGAAGCCCGAGGCCCAGAAGAAGGCGGCAGCGAAGATGACGTTTACCAAGGGCGATACGGTCGACCACAAGGTATTTGGCCGTGGCACCATCACCAAGGTGGACGGCGATACGTTGCATGTACGCTTCAGTCGCACCGGCCAAACCAAGAAACTGCTGAAGGACTACGCACCTATCGTAAAGATCGGTTGATGCTGTGAAGGAGCTGGGCGGCAAATGCCCTAGAAGGCTTTTGGCGAAGGCTGCACGTAAACGTGCGGCCTTCTTTCATTTCGCGTTACAATAGATAAGTTCTACACGTTTGCGCGCACCGAAGCGCGCTTGTTGAGGAGGCTACATGGCTAACCAGGTTTTTATCGTAGGTCATAAGAACCCAGACAACGACTCCATCGCAGCAGCGGTGAGCTACGCATATTTGAAGAACGCCCTTGAGGCAAAGAAGGCTGAGCCGGAGGCAGAATATGTTGCCTGCTGCCTGGGTCCGCTTCCTCAGGAATCCGCAACTATCCTTGAGCAGGTTGGCCTGCCCGCTCCGAAGCTTATCGAAAAGGTTGGCGAAGGCGACAAGGTTATCCTGGTTGACCATAACGAGTCCACCCAGATGGTTGACGGCATTGCCGATGCTGAAATCGTTGAGGTTGTAGACCATCATCGCATCGCTGGCGATGTGGTTACTGGCAACCCCATCTTGTACCTGAACATCCCCGTTGGCTCTACGGCAACTATCGTAACCAAGCTCTATGAGCAGCTTGGTGTTGAGGTAACCCCTGCTATTGCTACGGTGCTTCTTTCCGCGATTATGACCGATACCGTAATTACCAAGAGCCCCACCTGCACTGATTACGACTTGGTTCAGGCAAAAAAGCTTGGTGCCATCATTGGCAAGAAGCCTACCGAATTCGGTCTTGAGGTATTTAAGATGCGCGGCGGCGACAACGATCTTTCCGTTGAAGAGCTGTGCACGCACGACTCCAAGGAATTCAAGAAGGGCGACGACGTATACATGGTTGCCCAGCACGAAACGGTAACGCTCGATGTTGCCATGGAGCGCGAGGCCGAATACCGTGAGTTCTTGAAGGCGAAGGTTGCCGAAAACGGCTACAAGTTTGCTCTTCTGCTTGTTACCGACATCTTCAACGAGGGCTCCAAGTTCATCTGCGAAGGCGACGTTGCTCCCGTATCCGAAGCATTCGGTATCGATGCCACGAAGGCCGAATGGGTAGATGGTATCTTGTCCCGTAAGAAGCAGGTTATCCCGCCACTGTCCTAGCAGTTACGGCGTTCCGCGAACGCCGTAACTGACAAGCGAGACGACCCGACGCTGCGAGGCCTGCGGTTGCGCCGTTCTGTCGAAACGGCGCAAGAGACTCACGAGACGCGATGACGCTGCGAGGCGCCCTGGTGGCACAGGAACCTTTCAATCGGTCGGGGCGGCTTAAGGCAGCCCCTTCCTCTTTCAAGGTCCCTGCACTCACCAGGGCGCCTCTCGCTGTTTCACTGGCGCATGCCCGGGCTTAGCTAGCCCCTGCCGTACGGGCTGGTTGAAAGCCGCTTGGGAGTTTTTCGTGTCTGCCGGTTAATTTCGCGTCGGACCGGACTTTTCGTTCGCTATGCTTTTCGTCAATTGCTAACCGTATGCAACGCATTGCGCTTGGCTGGTGTTTTCCCGTAAACGGCGAAAGGGGAAATCGATGACGAAAAGAAGAAAAGCCATAGCAATCGCGCTGTCCGTTTTGGTCCTTGTACTCGTTGCTCTTGTTGCGGTAAACCGCTATGTTTCCGATTCGTTCACCTTGCTGGTTTACGAAGAGGGTAAGCCGATAGCGGATCCATCGCTTAATGTGCCGAAGGATGCACGGCTGACCGAGGCCTACTCTTCCAAGGGGCATATCCGCGAGCATGATAGCCGAGGCGATTTGATCCAGAGCGATTTCGTCTTCTGGCTTCCTGCCACCGTAAATGCGATAAAGACTCCTAAGCAGGTTACTTATCGGGTCCTTGATGATGATATGGGGATTTCATTGCCCAATGGAAGCAAGGGCTCGAATCTTGTTGTTTCAGGTGAAGATGCAACGGGCTATATGCAGATGTGGTTCTATGTTGCAACACATGAAGAGTCGGATGGATATTACGCTGTAATTCCTAACTTAGAGGAAGCGGCTATTGCTGAACTGCAAAACCCGTGTTTGGAAGTCGAAGTCGAGTATTGCGATGGGGCAGTGAGCAAAAAGAAGTACTCGTTTTTCCCAAATGAGAAAAACGAGTACGGTTTCTTAGATGGTTTGATTGTTTCTGAATGCAGCTAAATAGCGCTTGAATACACAGATGCGATATGTTGCTAGATTAAGTATTCAGCCCTCAGGATCATTTCGCCCATCCCAGATACGTATAGGCAGGCTGTGCATTCTCCGCCATTTCTAACATATCCATTTGAGTCACTTGATTTGACGTAGGGAATAGCGTCAAATCCTGTTACCAAGGTTTTTGAATCTGAAGTGAAGAGGGCTTCTGCATGGCATTTTGCGCTACCGGCGATTCCCTGATGGGCAACGACTGCCTTGCTGCCCTGAAACGATGCGTATGAAACACTTTTTGTTGCTGTGCCCTTTACGCTCGTTATTCTGATGTTTCCATCCATTATGTAATATGTCGCATCATACTCAATGTAATAGATAGGAGTTCTGTCGAAAGATCCTTGTCGTGCATTCGATATCTCGAACACCTCAACAGCATAGGTGTCAGTTATGGTTCCATCTGAATTAATTTTGGTTTGCAGGCTGTCTTCCAGCTTGAAATTCTCTGAGGCTGATCTTGCAAAAGAGTCCTTCTCGGTGCTTGCAATTAAATTGCCATCTTTGTCCAGTAAAGTTGCATGACAGATTGGTCCGTTCTTCTGTGGAGAGGGGCTGTCTTCTGATTCGGCAGATCCATACGCGATAGAAGGAATTAAGAGCGATCCTGCAGCAACCGCGCTAAGTCCAAGCAGTTGTCTTCTGGTAATGCGTTCGGTGTGTTCCATTAGTACTCCTTTCAAGGGTGTCTTTATGCGAACACACCGGGATATTCGCAAGTGCTGCTTGATTTGAAAAAAAGAGTTCCGATTCTTCTTGAGGAGTTCGGTTTTCTAGGTGAATTTGCGTACGTAAAATGAGGAGTTAGTGCTGATGCGCCGTGTCGGGTAGGACGGAGCGCATTTGGTGCAATCTTTACGGAGTAAAGCTTGGGCCCTACTCCGTAAAGAGACACTCGGCTGTTTCGCTGGTGCCGTTTTCGAGATAAGCGGTTGCTATGAGCGATTTTTTGTCTAAGGCGCTTTTTGCAATATCGCATAGCTCACTGTTGCTTGCGTTTTCGCCAGCAGTAATAGACACCTCGATATTAAGGGCGATTGTCGCATTGCCGTTGCTTGTCAGTGTTGCATCTCTCGTGCTACCGAGTTCTCCTTGGTTCAAGATGTAATAGTTTCCGATTCCTGGGGAGTAAAGCTTGGTGTTCTCTGCATCGGTGCTGTAAGTAACGCGCTCTATGCCAGTGATGCTCCAAGTTAGGTTCGCTTCGAAGGTCACGGAAGCTTTTCCGTTGCCTTTTTTCTGAATTGCCTTTACGGGCAATTCAGAAAGTGGGGTGCTGGCATCGGTCGCAAAGTCGATGGCGAGGGCCTCCGGGATTTGCTGTATTGGAAAAACAGTCGATCCGAAGAGAAGAGCGGAAGCTGTGAAGATGCAGGCGAGTGCAGTAGCAATTTTCCTTCGAGCCCGATGCAGACGGGCACGAATGCTAGATTCGCCAACGCCTTTAAGCGAGGCAATCTCTTTCGTTGAATAACCATCGCGATAATAAAGACGTAATGTTTCTTTTAGCTCTTCAGACAGTGACTCGACTGCATCATGGAGCTTTTCGCAGTCGGTCGTGCTGTCTTGCTCGGGTCTGTCGTGAAGGGCTGGGTCATAAGGTGTACGTGGGTGCCTGTTTTCATATCGATGGGTGTTTTTGCTACGATGCAGCGCTGCCCGTATGAGCCAGGCTTTCATGTGCTCGTTGTTTTTAAAGGGTTCTTTTCTGTTTAGCAGGGCAATAAGCACTTTTTGGCATACGTCTTCAGCGTCTTCTTTTGATTTGCAGCGACTAAGAGCTAGGGAGTGCAGCATCTCCCCATAAAGCTTGATTGCTCGCTCTGCTTCAAGTGCCTGTTCTATGTTGACGTTTGAGGGTATTACTGTTCCTTCCAACGAAGTGCTAGTGCAAATACACCGCATTCCTCGAAAAGGTTACATTGCGTGAAAAAACCAAGAGATTTTTAAATTCTGCCTGAGGGAGGAATTGAACAATCGCATCTATGTTCATGCGGTACCATTTCAATGCAACATATTCCCTGCTTTTGTTGTTTTGCTTGTATGGCGACTCGAAAAAAGGAGGAAAAATGCTTCGAATGGCTAAAAGGTATGGATGTAAGTATCCGGATGTTTTCTTAGCGGTCTTGTTCGCGGTGCTCATTGTATCGACGACAGGGTATTGCTCTTTTGCGTACGCAGAGGATAGTGGGGGGCGGACTTGAGCCGACACAAGAAGAGGTAGATGAGCTTACGGCAAGAATTAATGCTAAACCCATTTACACCCATAAAGAAGATGGCAAAACGGAAGGAACAATCGTCGAAAATAAATCACGCGCCGCATATTCGGGCACATATCCAACTTATAAAGGAACCATTCTTGTAACCTCGGATAAGTTCAAGGGATTGGTTTCAACGGGGCATGCTGCAATTGTTTTCCGTTACGATACCGTGATCGAGTCTTTGGCTGAAGGAGTCACTTGCGGGCCGAATGATTGGAATACTTCAAAAGGGACAGCTTATGGCGCTGATGTAAGAGGGACAACGTCTTTGCAAGATCAAGCAGCGACAAATTGGTGCTTCAATCAAGTTGGGAAACCCTACAATTACAACTACCTCAACACTGCAACAAGGAGTAAATTTTATTGCTCTCAGCTGGTTTGGGCGGCCTTTAAAGACAACTACGGCATAGGCATCAACACCGATTTTGCCGGTGCAGCCATCTATCCGATGGAGATTCTCGATTCACCTAACGTCAACGTGATTTATCGAAAAGGGTAGCAATGAAGCTGCGAGCATTCTACTTGATTCTTTTAGTTGCGCTGTGCGTCTCGTTGCTGCCGGGTTGCTCTGCATTTGCGGGAAAAGCTGCGATTGGGGTCATCGAAACTTCGGGAAGCGATGCGACGAGCCAAATCGTTCTGTTCGATAAAGACCTTAATAAGGTTTTTGGCTTTCCATTGGCTGAAGCTAACCTGAATAGTGTTTTCTATGATCCTGTGGTTAACCAAGGTATTCTTTACACAATCCCTCAAGGGTATGCACAAGAAAAAGAAGCCAGAAAGGTTTTAGGCATCAGCATTCAGGATGGATCCGTAGCTGATTATTCGATCGATCAGCCCGCAATGAATTCCGCTGCGGTGTCTGAGCGCTGCATTTTTGCCTGCAATACGCTCAATGGGGTTTCGTATATCAGTCGATGCGACAAAAAGTCCAATCAGGTTATTTCAATCGAAGAGGACAATTCGTACGTCTCGTATCTACTCGTGAAAGACAATAAGCTCTATTCCTTCTCCTCAAGCTTGGATGGAGGAGAATCGTGGATTGACTGCTATGACTTCGACTTGAATCGAATCTTCAGAATTGAAACTACCGAATATGGATCGGGTGTTTATCGCTCGTGTGTTGATGGGGACTCTATTTACTTCGTTTCCCTCGTTTCGGGCGAGGGAGAAAGTTGCGGCGCTGTTTTTGAGCTTAATACGGCAACTGGGGAAATAAAGAAGCTTGATGTTCCTGATGATCCCATCGATGTGGAACTATACGATGGGAAGCTGTATGTGACGCATGGCAACATGGTTGAAAGGTCCGATTACTCTGCTGTGACCATCGTGAATCACGAAGGGGAAATGGGTACTTTCCACTTCAATCATGGCGCAGTGCAGACGGTAGTGAACGAAGATGGCGTTTACGTTCTGGATAGCCGTACCATCTATTGTTATTCTCTGGATGGTTTAAAGCAAGTTGGGGAGGCGAGCATCGATTCTTTCTGGAATCAACATCACTATATTTCAGGTTTGTTTTCCGTTGCTGGCTGATTCGGTGTCTAGCGAATACGGGATAGGCATCCCTTGCAACAAAAAACGGGCACCCGATTGGGTGCCCGTTTCGTTTCGGTAGGGAAGCGCTTGTTGCTTACTTCAAGTCTTCCAGCTTGCCGTGCTTTTCGTAGCGGGTAAGACGGCTGATCTTGTTGTTGTCGTCTACGAATACCACGTGAGGTGCATGCTCCGGATCGGCGAACTCTTCGGGAGTCATCTGGCAGTAGTTCATGATGATTACCTTGTCGCCTACGGTAACCAAGTGGGCAGCTGCGCCATTCAGGCAGATTACGCCACTGCCAGGCTCGCCGGCAATAACATAGGTTTCAAGGCGATTGCCATTGTTGCAATCGGAGATGGTAACCAGTTCGTATTCCTGGATGCCGGCTGCTTCCATCAGTTCAGAGTCAATGGTGATGGAGCCGATGTAATCAAGTTCCGCCTGGGTGACGGTTGCACGATGAATTTTGCCCTTAAGCACATTCAGCAGCATAAGGTTTGAACCTTCCTTCTTCGCATGATGTTCCACTCGAGGTTTCACTGCGTAGTAGCCATTATGCGCGGTTGCGCATAACCTGCCGTATTCTTGCGCAATATTGCGCTGTGCGCAAGCTTATTCGTCAAAATCGAACAAGTAATTGTCGATAAGGCGAGTTTTTCCGATATAAACGGCAATAGCAACAAGGCCAGATTCGCCGAGCGAATCAACGGGCTGCATGTTGCCCAAGTCAACTACCTCGATGTAGTCGATCTGTGCCAAAGGCTCTGCTTCGATGATTTCGCGAACGGCAGTGCGAACGATATCCGCATTGCGCTCGCCACCTTCAATAAGATCCTGTGCTGCAAAGATGGAGCGGGAAAGGCACAGTGCTGCCTTGCGCTCTTCTGCGGAAAGATAGCTGTTGCGAGAGCTTTTTGCCAGACCATCCTCTTCGCGAACGATGGGGCAGCCGTATACCTTCACGTTCATGTTGAGGTCGGCAACCATGCGCTTGATGATGGCAAGCTGCTGGGCATCCTTCTGGCCGAAGAATGCCTTGTCGGGCTGCACGATGTTGAACAGCTTGTTAACAACCGTGCATACGCCGCGGAAGTGGCCGGGGCGTTTTGCGCCGCAAAGCGTGTCGGTCAGAGTTTCCATAACTACATAGGTGTTGTAGTTCTTGGGATACATCTCTTCGGGCTCGGGATGGAACACCACGTTAACACCCTTTGATTCTGCGATAGCCGCATCGTGTTCCAGGTCGCGGGGGTAGTTGTCGTAGTCTTCGTTGGGGCCAAACTGAATGGGATTCACGAAGACGCTGGTAACTACGCGGTCGCATTCCTTTACGGCACGCTCCATCAGCGACATATGACCTTCGTGCAAAGCGCCCATGGTGGGCGTGAGGCCAATGGTAAGCCCCTCAGCTTTCCATTCGGCAACCTGTGCCTTCATTTCGGCAACAGTAGTGATGATTTTCATCGTTTTCCTTTCGTCGTTCTGTCGAACGACGAAGGATCGCATGAGACGTCCTTACGCTGCGCGGCGCCCCAATAAGCATCTTGCCCTTCAATCGTTGCTCACGTACGAAGTACGCTTCGCTCCTTTATCGGGGCAATCTATCTTATTGGATGCGCCGCTCGCTGACGTATATGCAATCCCTCGCTTGATTTCCGTTGATACTAGGATAGCGCTCTTTAAAAGAAAAGGCCGAGTTTGCTCTCAGCCTTTTCTTTGGGTTAGTAAAGTTTTTCCAGGACTTCTTCGTCGATCTTGAAGGTGTGCTCTTCTGAAGGGAATGTGCCAGCCTTGACTTCTTCGTCGTATGCCTTGAAAGCGGCGGTCATTTGCGGGCCAATATTGCCGAAGTGCTTTACGAATTTAGGTTTAAAGTCGCTGAACAAGGCGAGCATGTCCTGATAGACCAGAACCTGGCCGTCGCAACCTGCACCTGCGCCGATGCCAATGGTGGGGATGTCGAGCTTTTCGGAGATGATGGCGGCAAGCTTTGCGGGAACGCATTCCAGCACAACGGCGAATGCGCCTGCCTCCTGGACGGCCAAGGCATCGTCGATCATCTGTTGGGCTGCTTCAGCTGTTTTGCCCTGTACCTTAAAGCCGCCGAATGCATTGACAGACTGAGGCGTAAGGCCAATATGGGCACATACGGGAATGCCCGCCTTGGTGATGGCCTTGATCTGCTCGGCAACGCGCACGCCGCCTTCGAGCTTTACCGCGTTGGCGCGCCCTTCCTTCATCAGGCGACCGGCGTTGATAACAGCCTGTTCGACCGATACCTCGTAGCTCATGAATGGCATGTCGCCGACGACAAGCGCATTCTTAGCGCCGCGGGCTACAGCGGCGGTGTGATGGATCATGTCTTCCATCGTTACCGAAAGTGTATCTTCGTAGCCGAGCATAACCATGCCCAGGGAATCTCCGACAAGGATCGAATTGATTCCGGCTTCGTCAACCAACTTTGCGGTGGAGTAGTCGTAAGCAGTCAACATAGAGATCTTGGTGCCCTCATTCTTCATCTTCTTGAATGTGGCAACAGTATTCTTCATGTTCCCCTTCTTTCTCTTACGTTGTGCAGCTCCTTACTATATATAAGTAACGCGCTGCACCTTGAAGGCGAAGCGCGCGTCGGAGCTGCGTTGTTTCGATGCCTGTATTGTACACGCAGGCTTGTGTTTCGGAATGGTTTCGGGAATGTTTTGCCGTTCGGCATCTATAAGCGGTAAATAGCTCTTCTCGCATCGGATAAAAAAGTCCAGAATTATTTGAAAAATGGAAGGGAATTACTGAGCGCTGAAACATTAATCGCTCATTTACCAGCGAAAACGGATTGTGAAGAGATAGATACGCCCGGGTGCGTGGCGTTTGACAAGGTATATACCCGGTGATAAAGTTCATTTTCGCGTTTCGGGTAGAAACGTATGTTTTCGCGTGCGTATCTGCAGAACGCACAGAAAGCAAAGTTAGTAAGTGATAGTAAAGAAAAGGAGCTGAAGCTTTGCCTACTATCAATCAGTTGGTCCGTAAGGGCCGCGCCAAGCAGGTCGACAAGCAGAAGACCCCGGCGCTCAAGGGCAACCCCCAGAAGCGTGGCGTTTGCACCCGCGTGTACACCACCACCCCTAAGAAGCCTAACTCGGCACTTCGTAAGGTTGCTCGTGTCCGTCTCGTAAACGGCATGGAAGTTACCGCATACATCCCCGGCGAAGGTCACAACCTCCAGGAGCACTCCATGGTGCTTATCCGCGGCGGTCGTGTAAAGGACCTTCCTGGTGTTCGTTATAAGATCATCCGCGCTGCTCTCGACTGCGCAGCTGTCGACAGCCGTCGTCAGGCACGCAGCCGCTATGGCGCTAAGAAGCCCAAGAACTAAGTAACCCTCGCGATTCAGTTAGTCGCATAAACCGAAAGGAAGATATATGCCGCGTCGTGCAGCAGCAGTCCGCCGCGAAACGCAGCCGGACGCTAAGTACAACAACCGTTTGGTCACGCAGCTGATCAACAAGGTGTTGCTTGACGGTAAGAAGTCTACCGCAGAAGGTATCGTTTACGATGCATTCGACATCGTTGCAGAGAAGACCGGCCAGGACGCCCTGACCGTATTCAAGAAGGCAATGGACAACATCCGCCCCACGCTCGAGGTTAAGCCCAAGCGTGTTGGTGGCGCTACCTACCAGGTACCCATGGAGGTTAACTCCCGCCGCGCAACCACCCTCGCTATTCGCTGGATGGTTGACTTCTCCCGCAAGCGCAAGGAAAACACCATGAAGGAGCGTCTCGCAGGCGAAATCATGGACGCAGCCGAAAACACCGGCGCATCCATCAAGAAGCGCGAAGACCTCTACAAGATGGCAGAATCCAACCGTGCATTCTCGCACTATCGTTGGTAGGAGAAGGAATAATGGCTAAGACTTCTCTGGAGCATACTCGCAACATCGGCATCATGGCTCACATCGATGCCGGTAAAACCACCACTACCGAGCGTATCCTGTACTACACAGGCAAGACGCACAAGATCGGTGAGGTTCATGATGGCGCAGCTACCATGGACTGGATGATTCAGGAGCAGGAGCGTGGCGTAACCATTACCGCTGCAGCTACCACCTGCTTCTGGAAGAAGGATGGTCAGGAATACCGCTTCCAGATCATCGACACCCCCGGCCACGTTGACTTCACCGCTGAGGTAGAGCGCTCCCTGCGCGTACTCGACGGCTCCGTGGCTGTGTTCGACGCAGTTGCTGGCGTACAGCCTCAGTCCGAAACCGTATGGCGTCAGGCTGACCGCTATGGTGTACCCCGCATTGCCTACATCAACAAGTACGACCGTGTTGGCGCTGACTTCTTCCATGCAATTCAGACCATGCGTGATCGTCTTGATGCACCTGCTGTTGCTGCTCAGATGCCCATGGGCGCTGAGGACAACTTCTGGGGCGTAATCGACCTGGTTACCATGACCGCATGGGACTTCAAGGCCGACGACAAGGGCATGACCTACCCTGAGCCCATGGACGAGATTCCCGCTGAGTTCAAGGAAGATGCAGAGCTCTATCATCAGGAACTTCTCGAAGCAGCTGCAGACTGCGACGACGACCTGATGGAAAAGGTCCTCATGGAAGAGGAAGTTTCCGTTGAGGAACTCAAGGCTGCTATCCGCAAGGGCACCATCGCTTGCAAGCTCCATCCTGTATTCGTAGGTTCTTCCTACAAGAACAAGGGTGTTCAGGAGCTTCTCGACGCTGTTGTTGATTACATGCCTTCTCCTATTGATGTTCCTGCTATTAAGGGCACCAACCCCGAGACTGGCGAAGAAGACGAGCGTCCTTCCGATCCGAAGGCTCCCTTCTCTTCTTTGGCATTCAAGATCATGACCGACCCGTTTGTTGGCAAGCTTACTTACCTGCGTGTATACTCCGGTACTCTTGAGTCCGGCTCCTACGTGGTAAACGCTTCTAAGGACAAGAAAGAACGCATCGGTCGTCTTCTGCAGATGCACTCCAACAACCGTATCGACGTGGACACTTGCTCTGCTGGCGACATTGTTGCTGTAGTTGGTTTGAAGAACACCACCACCGGTGACACGCTCTGCGACGAGAACGCTCCTATCATTCTCGAGTCCATGCAGTTCGCTGATCCTGTTATCGACATTGCTGTTGAGCCTAAGACCAAGGCAGAGCAGGACAAGATGAGCATCGCTCTTCAGAAGCTCGCTGAGGAAGACCCGACGTTCCGCGTTTCCACCAACCATGAAACCGGTCAGACCATCATCGCTGGCATGGGTGAGCTTCACCTCGAGATCATCGTTGACCGTCTGCTCCGCGAGTTCAAGGTTGAGGCTAACGTTGGTAAGCCCCAGGTTGCTTACCGTGAGCGTCCTGGCCATGAAGTACTCAACGCTGAGGGCAAGTTCGTTCGTCAGTCCGGTGGTCGTGGTCAGTATGGTCATGCCATCATCAACATGTATCCGCAGGAAGCTGGCGCTGGCTATATCTTCGAGAACAAGATCGTTGGCGGCGTAGTTCCCAAGGAATACATCCCCGCTATCGACAAGGGCATTCAGGAAGCACTCAACTCTGGTGTTCTGGCTGGTTACCCTGTTGAGGACATCAAGGTTGAGCTCATCGACGGTTCTTACCACGATGTAGACTCCTCCGAAGCTGCATTTAAGGTTGCTGGTTCTATGGCAATCAAGGATGCACTGAAGAAGTCCGATCCTGTTATCCTCGAGCCTGTTATGGCTGTTGAGGTTGAGACTCCTGAAGAGTACACCGGCTTCGTTATGGGCGATATCCCCAGCCGCCGTGGTCTCATCCAGGGCCAGGAGCAGCGTGGCAACGCAGTTTGCATCTCTGCTAAGGTTCCGCTGAGCCAGATGTTCGGTTATGCAACCGACCTGCGCAGTGGCACTCAGGGTCGTGCTACGTACACCATGCAGTTCGACACCTACGAGCCCGTGCCCAAGAACGTGGCAGAAGAGATTATCAGCAAGGCTGGTGGCAACGCTTAAGCCCCTCGGGCTCAAAGCTTTCCCACCGCTCACTATGGAGGTAAAAGTGGCTAAAGAGAATATCCGCATCCGCTTGAAGGGTTACGATCATGAGATCGTGGATCAGTCCACCAAGCTCATCGTAGACACCGCTCAGAAGACGGGTGCTAAGGTTTCCGGTCCTATTCCGCTGCCGACCGAGCGCAACCTTTATTGCGTAGTTAAGGGTCCGCACGTAAACAAGGACTCTCGCGAGCAGTTTGAAATGCGCACTCATAAGCGCCTGATCGACATCCTGGATCCGACCCCTTCCACGGTTGATTCCTTGATGCGTCTCGATCTTCCTGCTGGCGTTGACATCGAGATCAAGCTGTAGGGGAGTGTGATACTGAATGATTAACGCTATCTACGGTACCAAGATCGGCATGACCCAGCTCTTCGACGAAGACGGCCAGGTTACGCCCGTTACGGTTATCAAGGCAGACCCCAACAAGGTATGCCAGGTTAAGACCGCTGCTACCGATGGTTACGAAGCAGTTCAGCTCGGCTTCGGCACCATCAAGGAAAAGAAGGTCAACAAGCCCATGGCTGGCCATTTCGCCAAGCAGGGCGTTGAGCCTGTTCGCCATCTCCGCGAGGTTCGCGTAGAGGATGCTTCCGAGCATGCTATTGGCGAAGAAGTTACCGTTGCCGCATTCGCTGAGGTGAAGAAGGTAGACGTAACCGGTACTTCTAAGGGTAAGGGCTTCGCAGGTGTTATGCGTCGTTACAACTTCGCAGGCGGCCCTGGCGGACACGGTGCACACTTCCATCGTGCTCCCGGTTCCGTTGGCCAGTGCGCATATCCTTCCCGTGTGTTCAAGGGCGTTCGCCTTCCGGGTCACATGGGTTGCGATACCGTTACGACCAAGAACCTTGAAGTAATCCGCGTTGACGAAGAGGCGAACCTCATCATGCTCAAGGGTGCAGTTCCCGGCGGCAAGAATGGCGTAGTTCGCGTTCGCATGGCGTAAGAACGGTGCGAAGGAGTTTATAAATTATGGCAACTATTGAAATGAAGGACGCGAGCGGCAAGAAGGTCAAAGACGCCGAGCTTTCCGCAGCAGTCTTCGAGATTGAGCCTAACGTGCATGTTATGCACGAAGTGGTTCGCTCCCAGCGCGCTGCAAGGCGCCAGGGAACCCACGACACCCTGACCCGCGGTCAGGTTCGTGGTGGCGGCAAGAAGCCTTGGCGCCAGAAGGGTACTGGCCGTGCTCGTCAGGGTACGATCCGTGCTCCTCAATGGGCAGGCGGCGGTACCGTATTCGGTCCTCATCCCCGCTCTTATGCCTTCAAGGTACCTGCCAAGGTTGTAAAGCTGGCTATGCGCTCTGCGCTTTCCGCTAAGCTTGCCGACGGCGAGATCGTTGTTGTTGATCAGCTTTCCTTCGAGAAGCCTTCTACCAAGCAGGCTGCCGAAGTACTGAAGAACCTCGGTCTTGAGGGTCGCGTTACCATCATCGTTCCCGATGACGAGGTGAACACCTTCCTGTCTTTCCGCAACCTTTCCAAGGTTCGCGTGATCGGCGTTTCCGAGCTCAACACGCTCGACTTCATCGATAACAAGGCACTCGTTCTTACCGACGCTGCCCTGACCCGCATCGAGGAGGTGCTTGCATAATGAAGGATCCCCGCGAGGTAATCATTCGCCCGATCATTTCGGAGCACTCTTATGAAGGCATGGAAAACAATGTCTACACCTTCGAGGTAGCAAAGTCTGCTAACAAGATCGAGATTGCTCAGGCAATCGAAGCCATCTTCGATGTAAAGGTCGTTAAGGTTAACACCATTAACGTTAAGCCCAAGCCGAAGCGCGTTCGCTATCAGCTTGGTAAGACCCGCACCTGGAAGAAGGCCATGGTTACGGTTGCTGAAGGCGACCAGATCGAGATCTTCGCTCAGGCATAGGCTGTCTAGCAAAGAACCGCTCTTCGGAGCGGTTCTTTTTTGCCCTGGAATTGCTGTTGCGTTCCAGGGCTTTTCTTTTGTCGCTATCTTAAGGGCAAGGGTGTACGCTAAGTTGGTACGCCAAGGAGGTACCAATGCTGCAGGATATAGCGCCTTATTCATTTTGCAATGAATTTGCATGGATCAATCCAGAGCCTACTGACAGGGTTCTTGTATATCGAGGCTCTTCTGTTCTTGTGGCAGTTGATACCACCCCTCAGAACGCTTCAAGGGAAGCCAGGGAGGGTACTTTGCGCTTTCCGACGTTTGAGATGCTTAGCAGTGTCGGCGCGGTGGTATCTGATTCTGCGGAAATAATTCAGCGAGCTGACGGAATGACGCCTGAAGCGGTTTTCCTATTCACGGTTGGAGACACCGGTTACTTTCGTTGCGAGACAGATTGCAACGTTCTCGATGAATTAATTGAAGGCCGCTGTATTGGCTGCGCAGACGATCTATGCGCTCAAACAAAATGGCAATTCATGCCAATTTCTCAGCTCAAGCAATTCGGTCCGAAGCATAGGGCATTTGCTGGATTAGTGGGTTTCGAATACGACGCTTGGTATGCGACGCGTAGATTCTGTGGCCGTTGCGGAACTCCATTGGTACACGACATGGTGGAGCGCATGGTGCGATGCCCTCAATGTGGTGCTATGGAATTCCCTAAGCTCTTTCCGGCGGTAATTGTGGGTATTGTCGATACGCAGCGCAACAAGGTTCTTGTGTCCCGTTACGCGAACCGTGAATACAAGCGCTATGCCCTTATCGCCGGGTTCTGTGAGATGGGAGAAACCGTCGAAGAAACTGTTCACCGGGAAGTAATGGAGGAAGTGGGGCTTAGGGTGAAGAATCTTCGCTACTACAAAAGTCAGCCATGGCCTCCTTCCTCGTCACTGCTCTTCGGTTTCTTTTGCGAGCTTGATGGCTCGAATAGCATCAAGCTCGACGATCATGAGTTAGAGAGCGCCGAGTGGATAGATAGAGATAAGCTTCCTTGCAACGAAGACTATTCGTTAACGCGAGACATGATGCAGGTACTCCGCGATGGCGGGGAGCTAGACCATTAGTTCTCAACTTACCTGTCGGTATTGGCTTTCTGTATGCACTTGGGTTCTTTGCTCATCAGGGAGGAGCTTGCAGTAGATTCGACCAGTTTTAACCTTGCCTTGTGGATATAAAAAACGGGTGCTCGATACTCTCGAGCACCCGTTTTATTCCTTAGGCCTAATGTTGGCAGAGAACTACTCAGCTGTAGAAGGCTTCCATTCGTCTGCGTCTTTGCCAACCTGGAAGGGCACACCAGCTTCACGGCGTTCCTTGTAGTCGGCGGTAGCGGTGAACAGCGCGTCGGAAAGGGAGTTAAGGGCCGTTTCAACAGAGTCCTGAATAACGCCGATTACGAAGCCAACGCCCACAACTTGCATGGCGATATCGTTGCCGATGCCGAACAAGGAGCAGCACAGCGGAATAAGAAGCAGGGAGCCGCCGGCAACACCGGAAGCACCGCAGGCGCTAACTGCAGCCAGAACGCAGAGGATGCCAGCAGTAACGGGGTTGATGGCAATGCCCATGGTGTGTGCAGCAGCCATAGCCATTACGGTAATGGTAATGGCAGCGCCAGCCATGTTGATGGTGGCACCCAGCGGGATGGAAACAGAGTAAGTGTCCTTGCGAATACCAAGACGCTTACACAGCTCCATGTTTACGGGGATGTTAGCGGCAGAGCTGCGAGTAAAGAAGGCGTACATGCCGGAGTCTTTTATGCAGCGGAATACGATGGGGTAGGGGTTCTTGCGAATGTTGATGAACACCAACAGCGGGTTTACAACGAGGCAGATGAAGAACATGGCGCCCAGAAGAACAAGGAGCAGTTGGCCGTATTCGATGAAGATCTCGGGGCCGTTCTGAGAAACAGAGGTGTAGATAAGACCCATGATGCCAAACGGCGCGCACGTGATAATCCAGCGAACAACGATAGAGATAACGTGCGACATATTCGCAAAGAAGTCTTTGGTGGGTTCGGTGGTGTAGCGCATTGCGATACCCAGAAGAACTGCCCAAACCAGGATGCCGATATAGTTTGCATTGAGAAGCGCATCAACAGGGTTAACTACCATGTTGCCAATGAGGGTGGTAAGCACTTCGGCAATTTCGGTAGGTGCTGCCTTGTCTGCGGCCTCAACGCCCGAAAGAGTGAGCTCAACGGGGAATGCAAAGCTGATTGCCACTGCGGTGAAGGCGGCAGCAAGGGTACTAACCACGTACAGCACCACGATGGTCTTCATGGATTTAGGAAGCTTTGTGTGGCACAAAGCATTGATAACCAAGAAGAATACCAAGAACGGCGCAACAGCCTTCAGGGCGCTAACGAACAAGGTGCCAAGCATTTCGATAACGGCAAGATCTTTAGGGCCAAAGGCGCCAAGCAAAGCGCCGATAACAAGGCCGATGATAATGCGCTTGATAAGGCTCAGGCTCGACCATGCTTCTGCAATTTTTTTCATAGATGTCTCCTTGAATGGGAGGATTGGGGATAGGGTGCAGCTTCGAACGTGCAGACGCTCTAGACCGCAATTTTTTAGTATACCGATCTGTTACAGAATTGTTTCGAGAGTAATTCTATTTAACTAAGCGGAAAAGAAACTAGGTAAACGGTGCATGAGCGCAAAAAAAGCGACCCCAAATAGGGGTCGCTTTGCGAAAAGAGTGCAGGTGAAGAGGCGGATTACTTTGCCTTGTACTTCTTAACCAGCTGACGACCGGCGATGTAGTCCATGATTTCAGTGGTGCCGCCGCCCATTTCGTTACCGCGGAGGTCTGCCCAGATGCGGCCAACGCGGATTTCCTTGGTGTAGCCGATGGCTGCGTAGATTGCCATTGCGAGGTCGGCAACGCGGGTGAGCTCGCGGCAAGCATAGCCCTTGAGCAGTGCGGACTCGAGGCGAGTGGATTCACCGTTGTCGATCATGGTAACAACCTGATACAGGCGGGTGCGTACGTTCTGGATGATGTTCTCCATCTCGCACAGGTGCAGCTGGATCTGGGTCTGGTGAGCGATGGGCTTATTGAAGCAGATGCGCTCAGATGCATAGGCGCCTGCATCGTTCAGGGCAGCCTGAGCAAGGCCGAGGGAGGATGCAACAACCAGGCAGCGCTCGAACTCAAGCTTCTTCATGAGAAGCTTCCAGCCCATGCCGGGCTCGCCCAGACGCATGTCCTCGGTGAGAACTACGTTGTCGAAGAACTGGTCAACGAACGGAATAGCCTGCTGGCCAACCTTGTCGAGATGGCCGATGGTGAAGCCGGGGGTGTCGTTGGGAACAAGCCACAGAGAGTACTTGTCATTCTCGTAGGAAGGATCTTCGTCCTTTGCTACAACCATGGTGTAGATGGAGAGGCCACCCAGGGTAACCCAGGTCTTCTGGCCGTTCAGCAGATAGGTGCCGTCGGGCTGCTTCTTGGTAACGCAGGTCATGGCGTTGTTATCGGAGCCAGCTGCAGGCTCAGAAATAGCGGAGCAAGCGATGCAGGTGCTCTCGACGTTCTCGATAGCGTCCATGATCATTTCCTGCTGCTCTTTGGTGCCGAAGTCAATTACGTCGGTGATGGTGTTGAAGTCGGTAACGAAGGGGAGGGTTACGCCAGTGTACTCATGAAGCTTCTCTACCAGGAGAACCTCGGTAAGTTTGTCTACCGGAACACCGCCAACTTCTTCAGGGAGGCCCAGAAGCATGAAGCCTGCCTCGCGGTAAGCCATAGCAGCTTCGATGCTGATGTGGTGATCTACTTCATATGCCTGCTTTACTGCTTCATCGGTGAAGTAGCGAGTGGCATATTCGTGTGCGCTCTCAATGAGCAGCTCCTGCTCGTCGGTAAGCTTGAAATCCATAATGTGTTCCTCTCCTTATTCCTGTGTTGAATGGAACCGAGATTCAGACAAGAATCGAATCAGCAGCTCAATGGCTATCCTAGCATTTGAACGCGTTTTTCTCTATGCACCTAAGTATTCCTGTTTTGTATAAGAATTGCACCAATTCGATAATTCGTGTTATATCAGGTGTCCCTACGTGTTTGATCAGGTTAAACGCATCAATTTGATTGAGCGAAAACACCACAAATATGGAGATTTGACCAGTTGAATCAATGAAGCCGAAAAAGAAGTTGTGCCTTGTTGTAATACATGACGTGAAAAGACCTGCTGCATCATGATGGATAGTTCGGTGCGGTAGGGCTTTGCGATACCCCCTCCTCCAATGAATGCCTTGCAGATAAGTCTCTTGAAGCGCACGGGTGCTCGAGGCGGTAGGAGGCGGCAAATCCAAACAGCTAAATGCAGATAACCTGGCGTTTTCATATTCGATAATTCCCGCACGTGCAGAATAGGGCTAAGTGAAGGATAATGAACAGGTTATGCCGCCATTGGATGCGGTTGCAAACGCTATAAACAACGCTCACTGGTGAACAGGAGAATGAAATGAAATACTTTGGCACAGACGGCTTCCGCGGCGTTGCCGGCACTGACCTTACCGTTGAGCATGCATACAAAATCGGCCGTTTTATTGGTTGGTACTATGGCGCACGCCAGGGCCGCAAGGCTCGTATCGTTGTGGGCAAAGATACTCGTCGTTCCAGCTACATGTTGGAAAGCGGCATGGTCTCTGGTCTTGTTGCCTCAGGCGCAGACGCCTATATGCTGCACGTTATTCCCACGCCGGGCCTTTCGTATGAAACCACCGACGGCGCATTCGATTGCGGCGTGATGATTACCGCTAGCCATAATCCTTATACGGATAATGGCATCAAACTGGTTAATTCCCAGGGCTTCAAGATGGAAGAGCCTCTGCTTCAGCTTATCGAGCAGTACATTGACGGCGAATATGCCGAAGAGGTTCCTATGGTGTCTGGTGACGCAATTGGCGCAACGGTTGATTATATGCAGGGTCGTAATCGCTACATCGCTCACCTTATTGCCAGCGCGAATTTCTCTTTGCAGGGCGTAAAGGTTGGTCTTGATTGCGCCAATGGTGCCGCCTCTTCGGTTGCAAAGCCTGTTTTTGATGCCTTGGGTGCCGATGTTCGCGTTATCAGCAATGCCCCCGATGGCTTCAATATCAACGTTGATTGCGGTTCAACGCATATCGACCGTTTGCAGCGCCTTGTTGTGGAGCAGGGCCTTGATGTGGGCTTTGCCTATGATGGCGATGCGGACCGCTGCCTTGCGGTGGACGAGCGCGGCCATGTGGTAGACGGCGACCTTATCCTGTATGTGTGCGGTGTGTACCTGAACAAGCATGGTCGCTTGTCGGGCGGTACGGTTGTCCCCACGGTTATGAGCAACTTCGGCGTGCTGAAAGCCTTTGAACAGGCGAACTTGAACTACGAAACCACTGCAGTGGGCGACAAGAACGTATTTGCCTGCATGCATGCCAATGGCTACAGCTTGGGCGGCGAGCAGTCGGGCCATGTTATTTTCGGCGATATCGCAAGCACCGGAGATGGCATTCTTACCTCGTTGCGGCTGATGGAGGCCATCCGCGCTGAGCGCGAAACCCTCTCGCAGCTGTGCGCTCCGGTGAAGCTGTATCCTCAATTGCTGACCAATGTGCGTGTCGCCGACAAAGACGCAGCCATGAATGATGAAGCTGTGCTTGAATCGGTTAAGGCGGCAGAAGAGTTCCTGGGCGATCGCGGCCGCGTTCTTCTGCGAGCCAGCGGCACCGAACCTCTTATTCGTGTGTTGGCCGAAGCGCCCACCGACGAGCTGTGCGCCGAAGCAAGCGAGTTCATGCTGAAGGCGCTCGAGCCTTTGCGCGCTGAGTAATGGCGCTCGCTTCTGATTCAAACGCATTCGAAAGCCCGCTTCGGCGGGCTTTCTTTATGTCTGTAAGTAAAGTTCAGCATTGGCCTGAAGCAGATTATGGTTTACGAAGGCTTTGGTTTGATCGATTGTGCCTGATTGTGCGAGGCGTCAAGAAGCTGTAGGCCATTGTTGCTGCGAGTGCAAAATGTGAAAATGCAATCGGTATAACAAATTGCTTGTAATCTGTTAAACGAAATAGTTGCAATCTGTAAAATATAATAGTTGTAATTTATAAAACGAGAGGGTTCTCAATGGGTAGCGACGAATACATGCCACGTATTGCTGACGATTTGCTAGCGGCAAAATTGCGGCAAGCGGGTGCCGTGGTGATTCGGGGGCCTAAATGGTGCGGTAAAACGGAAACCGCGCTAAAGCATTCCAAGAGCGCTCTTTTTATGCAAGATCCGGATCAACGGATGAGCAACCAAATGCTTGCGGAATCGAAGCCATCTATCCTGTTGCGCGGGGAGAAACCACGTTTGATTGATGAATGGCAAGAAGCGCCGCAGCTTTGGGATGCTGTGCGCTTTTCGGTGGATAGAGAGCGTGAAATAGGGCTATATATTCTAACTGGTTCAGCTACTCCCAAGGAAAAGCCCAGGCATTCTGGAGCTGGCAGGATGTCCTTTCTTGATATGCGGACTATGTCGCTTTACGAATCCCGAGAGTCGACTGGAGAAGTTTCGCTGCTGGCGCTCTTTGATGCTCCTGAAGATATCGAGGGGGCGTCTAATAGCGATGTCGAAACGATAGCCTTTCAGGTTGCGCGCGGTGGTTGGCCGAGTGCTGTTACGATGACTGACCAATCTGCGGCAATGGAGACCGCGCATAACTACCTTACGGCTGTTGCTGAAGAGGATATTTCTAACGTTGATGGGGTTTCGCGAAATCCCGATCATGCCAGATTGGTGATGCGCTCATTTGCTCGCTGCGTTGGTTCGCAGATGGCGGTGTCATCAATGTCGAAAATGGTGAATGCGCAGGGGAGCGAGATGTCGAGACCGACGTTCTCAGCATATTTGGGTGCCTTGCGTAATCTATCGATTATAGAAGATCTTAATGCTTGGGAGCCTTCCCTTCGGGCAAAAGCTCGCATAAGCCGAACTCCTAAGCGATATTTTGCCGATCCTTCTCTTGCTGCAGCGGCGTTAGGGGCCAGTCCCGATACGTTACTGAAGGATATGCCGACTCTCGGAATGCTGTATGAGGCATTATGTATTAGGGATTTACGGGTGTATGTCCAGAAAAACCATGGGCAAGTGTTTTTCTATCGCGATAATGTGGGCTTGGAGGCAGATGCGGTTGTTGCTTTGCGTGATGGAAGATGGGGCTTGGTCGAAATAAAGCTCAACCAATCACAAGCTGATGCCGCATCTGATTCGTTAAGGCGTGTTGCAAATAAAGTTGATCAGACGATTATGGGTGCGCCTTCTTTCCTGCTTGTGGTGACGGCTGATGGATATGCCTATCGAAGAAACGATGGAGTGTATGTTGTGCCCATCGGTTGTTTGAAGCCGTAGGGGTTCTGTCTGATTTGGTGGGCTGGCTTCTGGTTAGAGATGGTTCGTCTTTCGTTGCGTGGCTCTTATTCGCTTGAAGGTTTGCATCTAGTGCTGCAATCGCTACGGAGGGCGGCGCTATGCCTTTTGCTCTGAGTCGATAGAACTTATGCTCTCCGATTTGAACGCAAAATAGCCTGGAGTCCATCGAGATAATTGGGTTGCAGTCCATGTAAGCAATAAAAATTCAGAAATATTAACCCGTTAAACCTTAGATAAAAATACGTATCCGAAAAAAATTCGATATGTCCATTATGATGTACACGCAAAAACAAAAAAAGTTGTAAATAAGGGTTTGTTTGAGTAGGGCGAATAAAGGATCCCGAAATGCAAGAGCCCCTGTTTCCCGCGATGATCGATGCCGAAAACGATGCGGTTAGTAATGGGAAGATAAAAATCACCGAAGTGAATTCCTTAAAGGTGAGGACCATCAACGATGCGACTTCCCTCTTCGACGGTTTTGCATCAATGAAAGCTATTACTTGGTCGTACGGCTTACCCATGGTTGTAAAGCAGATGCGCAAGTTTAGCGATGTTGAGCTCGTGTTTGGTTGTAAAGCGATCCTGGACAAGCAGGTACGGCTTTCGGCTTTGGCCCCTCTTGTTACCCAAGCTGAATCTCTGAAATCTCTTCAGAATAAATGGGGTCGGGAGATCTCTGAGCGAATGGAGAAGGGGGAATGCCGGCTTTACTTTGAGAATACGGTTTCATCGCATCAAAAAATTTATCTGCTTGCTGATGAAGCGGCTGGGAGGTATCGGGTGATCACGGGGTCGGCGAACTTCTCTGCTAAAGCGTGGAGTGGCGATAGGCAAAAAGAGGTCATACAAGTTTGCGATGACAAAGATTCCTATTTTTGAGGTGTTTGAAAAGCTTTATAAACCATTCAAGAATACCTGCGCTACTGAGGTGAAGAATCTGAAAGCATCGCTGGATCGCACCGACGAAGAGTGCGCGATCGGTTTTGGCGACATTCCTGTTCTTCGGAGCAAGAGCGGTTTGCTTGTTTTTGATAAGGCGGATGCTGAAGATTCAGATGTTGTTGTTTCGATGACGGAGTGCGCCTTGTTAGGGGGATTACAGCAACCGCAAATTAAAAGGATCGAGCACCTTTTTGCTTCATCCTCATCAGGATTCGCTATCGACCAGGGAAATCTGACGATGCTGATGCTTGAGGGAGACAAGATAGCCGAGGAGCGAGAGCAGAGGGACAAAAAATGTCCGAGGCTTGTTGTTGACTGGGATGAAGGAACCGTTAGTACCAATGGAAAACAGCTAATCAGCTGTGGATACGAGAACGATGCTGTCCGCATAGTCGAATTCGTTAACAATTTCCGTCTCTTTTCGGGTGATGTGGGAGGTTATCAGACGGATGCTTGGAAAATAATGGTTTGGTATTTCGCAACCCCCTTCTTCTCTCGTCTTCGGCGTCAATTTCAAAGACGGCGATCCTGTGAAGAATGTCAAGGCGAACACGGTAAGAAAACCACGGCTTATGCAAGTAAACCAGAAGGGCTTGCCCGTTCTCTACGATGACGTTCCTGAGGGGCAGCTGACCGACAGTCCCCTGCGAAAGCTACTGACCACCCCCTATGCAAGGAAGCTTGATATGGAGTACGACGGCTATCCTGCCGTAGTTGCCACTAGCAACATCACTCCTCCTATGCCTCAAGAATTCCAGAAGCGCGCCCTGTTCTTTCAGGCTTCAGCTTCACTGAATCAAGAGGGTTGCATACATGGAGAGGGCACTGGTCACCTAGTGGACGGGATTGGATCAGCCTTCTACGCCGAGTATGTGCGAAGGGCGGCACCTCTATTCAAGGCAGCGCTGGATGCGGATCCGATAGGGGATCTCGATGTGTATCGGATATCAAGCCAAACAATTTTGGACATTTTTGATGATTCGGGATGCAATCCCGAATGGGTGAGGCCGCTTTGCGTAGATGACTATTTTGGTGAAGCGCCGATGTGCCAGCGCGCCGCAAGGGATTTAATGCGGTACTTTACGGCAAACAGGGGTTCTTTTGAGAGGGATGCGAAGAAGAACCAGCTTATTGTGCGCTGCTCATCGGGTGACCGTAATGCCGAGAATGTGCTTAAAGGTATTGAGATGATGCTTCCTCCGCGTTTTGAAGCCGAGTTCAGCCCCGGGATGCTGACGTGCCGGCTTCATGAGATCGAGAAACTATGCCGAGTTCGTTTTTCGCCTAGAGACGGCTGGTGGAGAAGATTTAGGGGGTAGTGCCGCTGGATGTGAGGGGGATCTGATGCGAGATGGAATTGGGGTGTTGCCGATAAGCAAAAAACAAGAGTCGGTTGCAGTATGTCAAGCCCTGCCAACCGAGCGAACAGTTTTGCCTTGAACTCGCTTTAACCTGGCTTACCGAGGCATTGAAATCGATGGGGCATGTCTTCGTATACTGTCAGGTGTTCATTGTCTTGTACACGTGTTTCAAGAAAATTCGTTAATCTCTATTTGGATCTAATAGAGATTCGGTACAACGGTACCGTGCTGAGCAGCCGTTAAGAAAGATTGCAGAAATGGATATGCTGGGAAGCAAATATCAACAGCTGGGGCTTCCCCCTGCGGAGCGCCTGACATTGCCGGAATTTGCGACAGATTAAAATGAGTTTATGAAAGCAAAGAAAATGCTCCAAACTGCAATTAGAAAGCAGACCAAGAAGGGCAGAAAAAACAAAAAGGGGAGCATTTTTATTCGGCCCTGCTGTAGCCCTGGGGTTATTCCTGGTTATGCGCTTAGTAAAAGGAAAAGCACGGTTATTTATTCGAGGGCCGCGATGCACCTTAAGGCGGAGGGGCTAATTTCCGAGATTCGTTGGACGCGCAGAGAGGGCAAACGAGTCATTGATTTCATTGTTGCTAAATGCCCAAATGTTGATAAAAAGACGCAGAATTGCGCGGCACCTGCCAACAAGAAGAAAGCGAAACCCGCCAAACCAAAGAAAAAGCCCAGCACTGCATTCGATTTGCTGCTTAAGAATCGAGATTTGCCCCCTTGGGTTCATCGATGGGCGAAAAAGATATCATCCCCATCATCCGATACTTCAGCCAAGCTAATTGATGCTTATTTCGACCTGATTTCTCAAGGCTCATATATCCATGAACGAACCTTGGCATGTTATGCTTTCAACGATTCAAAGTCTGGTGGAAGCGTTGGAAAACACCTTGCCAGTATTTTTAGGTGCAATTGCCCTTGCATGAAAGATGCTTTGGCTAGTTGTTCTAATGTATGGCAGCAGATAGAGATGCTCGGTATAGAGCGAACTAGCGGCACGGTGATGATCTCTGGACCTATTGAAGTTCATGGCTGCAACGGAGAGATCTTTGATGCTTCGATGGCTGGTGGTTGCGGCCTTGGTGTTGCGGAAAGTGTGCTTATTGACGCGAAGGAGATTGACGTTTCGCGGGCGCAAGGTTGCTTGGTCGTTGAGAACGAAGCCTGTTTTCAATACGCTTCGTGCTTGTTGCATGAGAGAGTTGTAATTATCTATTGCTTGGGACAACCTTCGTTGGCGCTTGTTGACTTTGTACGTAGGCTCAATGATTGCCTAGCATGTGGGGTCCCACGCTGCTTATGGCTCGATATCGATGCTGCAAGTCTCAATAGTGCGGATAGGTTTATTGCCCTATCCCTTCCTTCCGAGCCTTAATGATGGGCAGCAAGGATTTTTTGTGGCTTCAGGAAAACCATTTGCTCCGAAAACCCAATAAAGAAAAGCTGTCTGAGCACAATCATCAGATTTTGAATAGTTTAGAGCAAAGGAAGCTTGCGTCAGGCATTGATAAAACGCTTGTCAGAAAGCTGCACGCGAATGTCTCAGCGGAGCAGGAGGCTTTCATTGGGGAATATGCCTTCGGTGCCCTAATGGCTGCGTTCCCGAAACCGAAAAACGCAGAGCCTAAAATGGAAAAGCGCTTTAATTATCTCGGCTGTTTGAAGAGGTTTTGCCGGGGGCTGTGTTTCAATGGCAATGGATGTGGAACGTTGTTTATAAATAGCAGGCGTAGAAGCGCTAATGAGCAGGGCGCGTAAAGACAAGCCTTGGCGCCTGGGAGGTAACAATCATAAATGGTGGATTGCTGCCAACCATGGGGCTCATGGGAAATTTGCACGGCAGATGCGCAGGGCTGCCCGAAGGGATTTTGATGCGCAGGTAAAAATCGATGAGAAGCCTCATCGGAAAAGCAAATACAACTACGAGTATTTTGATTGAGGAAGCGGCGATCCGCGATGGCTAATTTGTTGTTCACGGTGATTTCTGCCATGTTTTGCATAGCGGCTCCTCGGCTACTTGAAGTTGCTGTTTAGCGTTCCATGGAATAACCCAGCGGGATTCCCTCGCCGAGCGGGACGATGGCATCCATCAGAGCTGTGTGCCGATGGTCGATATTTCGGTCAATGTGGAAATGCCCATAGTACCAGCGCCTGAAGTTGAGCTTGGACTCGAGTTCGTTGAAAAAGTTAGTAAGGCGATCGGTGTCGGGGCTTTGCCAGCCGGAATAGGGATAGAGCGTTTTTGATAGCAAATCGCTGGCGCAGGTGTGAGTAACGACGTAGTCCACTTCCCAATAGACGGAGTCAAGCATTTCCCTGGCATATTTGATCTCTTTTTCGGAGGGAAGTTCTTCAGGCCACCAACTGTACCCCTCGATACGCCATTCTCTGTCAACGCTTGTAGCGCCGCCCATGGTGAACAGGGTAGTGCCGTCGAAATCAAACACTTCGCCTCTCATCAAGCGCCGAATACGGGAGTACTTGGAAAGTCGCTGCACGCGTCCCCCATGCCATTCCTCAATTGGCTGATCCTTCCACCAACTAAAGCGTTCGTGGTTGCCATCGACGAAGAGCGTGGTCCAGGGGCGGCTTTCTATCCAATAGATCAAATCGTCTTCCGTGATGCTGAATTCCCAAGGAATGCCAAAGTCTCCCGCAATAACAAGGTAGTCGTCATGAGTGAGGTTTTTGCCTTCTTCCCATTCGACGATATTGTTCATGGTGCAACCGCCGTGGATGTCTCCGGTAACGTAAATCATGTGCGGTCCTTTCTAGTTTCCGAGTTTGATTCCTGCAAGCTTTCTTGCCGCTTGTTTGCTTCCGGTTGCATTAACCCAGTTAGGCCACTTTGCGCGCCCGTTGCATTCGATGCCGCTGAACCAATTAAGGATTTCCTCAAGGCTTACGGGTGAATAGCCATTTGCGTCTACGCCGACGTCAAAGCGGTAGAGCCCCTGCATATGATTGATCTCGTTGTAGGCGTGCCCCTCGGAATGGATGTGCCCGTGCAAGTGGATTGAGCCATGCGACATGGCGGGCCAATCTGCCATGGGAAAGTGGCACAACGCTAACTTCTTTTTGTCCTGCCGAAGCGTACAGACGTGTGGCTCAACGATGAAAGTCCCCGCAACGGCGGGTTGATTCCAGTCCCTATCATGGTTGCCGGGGACAAGGTGCACCTTCTTGCACCTGATTCTTCTTCTAAGGTCAGCGGCATCGGCGGCCGTCATTTTGAAGGAGTAGTCGCCAAGGATGTACAGCTCGTCTTCGGGCTTGATCTTTTCGTTGATGTTGGCGATAAGCGCATCGTTCATTTCGCGAATGTTGTCAAAAGGCCTGTTCGTGAATTCGAGGATACGCTCGTGCCCGAAGTGGGTGTCTGAGGTAAACCAAATCATGGCGTCTCCTATTCGATGGGTTTTAAAGGGAGACGGAGATGCTCTTGGCGGTAATGATGTGTCGAGAATGGTATGGGTCTCCGTTGTAGGCATGAAACCATGTTTTCTCGCTGGCTGCGGGGGGGGGAGCCGCCAAAGAATTGGCGGTTTCCCGTTTGATTGGCATGGTCGAACAAGAGATATATTCCCGCGAGGCGTTTAAACCTCCTTGCTGCGGAATGTGATTGACGCGTGCTTTCTCGTCCATGTGAGGCGACCGACAGCCAAGAATTTGCCCATTGTCTTCGTTTTTTATTGCGTACCGTAACTGCGCAACATTGCAGGTGTGCTGTTACAACCCCCAATAGAAGTCGGTACGACAGGAGAAGTCGACGAAGGTGGGCTCTTGGGCAACGAAAATGTCATCCATTCGCTTGCCTGGACGGACTCTGCAGTTTCGCAGGGCTTGCTGCAGGGTTAGCGTTTTGCGCTGTTTCTGCGGGATGTCGGGCATGGATCCTGCTTTGTTCTTGTCCTCTTTCCCTGAAATGGGCTTGCTATTATTGGTGAATGCTGAAGATATCATTACGCTGCGCCCCTTTCGCTTTGAACCCTAACAAGTCTGTACGACAGGGTCATAATCGCTTTTGAGCGTTCCGTAAGTGTGAATGATTTGAAGTCGGTATAGAATCCCAAAGCGTCGTCTTCTTCGGCAGTGAAGCCCCCGTGCTCGAACGCCCCTGTGCCTTCTTGCGGATCCTCTGGTGCGTGGCGGCACATGCTTGAAGGTCGCAGTATCGCTGGAGGCTCGCTCAAATCGTTCTTGTGGGACGGGTTTGTTTTGGTGACCATACCAGTTTCGATTTCTTCATATACTAGGTCGAGTGGCGATCTGAAGCCCTTGGAACTTTGAGCCTCTTCGATGTTTGTCATCCCCAGAAGGGTTCGGATTCCCTGAGGTTTGAAATCGGAGCGGAACCAATCGCGCAGCAAGCTCAGCAGCGAGAAGAGAAGCACGATCTCCGCATTGCTGTATGCGCCAGCGCCCCTTTCCGTTTCGAGTAAAAGTAAGGCGGCATACTGATCGAAATTATTGCCGATGACCTCAAAAGGGCTTATATCATTGGTCTTGAAGCCTTCCAGCTCTTTTGCTCGTTTAGTGATGGCCGTATTGCGCTTGCGTGCGCGCTGTCTTGATGAGTCGGTCTTAGCGTCCCGTTTGAGCAGATCGAAGTGCATACTATTGCGATCGGTTTCCTTTACGGAGCAGCATAACTGTCCTTCGTCTGTAAACTGAAGCTCGGCATCGATGGCTCGGTCGGATGAAACGACTTTACCCCAGCACCGTCCAAAGAACACCTCCGAGATCTGCTGGTTCAGGCTGCGCGCACCGTAGTTCTCGGAAAGCGCCTTCCCAACCATTGCGTTAGCTGCGTCCTTGCTCGCGGTGATGCTTCCTCCCATCATCATATTGCTGTAGTGCGGTAGTAGGTCCTCGAGCAGGACGCGCTTTAGGGATTCGGCGCTCAGCGCAGGCATGAAGTCCACGAACGAGAAGCGACCGACCAATTCACGGGGGAAGCCCCAAGCCTCAACGTCTTCAAGGGAGATTTGAGCACGTAGTTCATTCTCGCTGAATGCCGAGTAGTCGACCTTGGTGCTACTGGCATCGAGCACCGCTTGCGTATTGCCTTTTGTTGCAAGCCGAAGGGCAATCTTCTCGTCGATTCCCGTGAAGGCACCACTAAGGATGAAGATGCATCGATCGCAATCCAGCTCGAAACGCTCACAGCTGCTGCCTCTGCCCGCCTCGCCAGAGAGCAGTCCTCCTTCAAGGGGTTTTAACAGGTCGAACTTTGGAGAGAAACTCGGCTCCTTTGAATCGTACAGGGTCATCTTGTCTACCTCGTCAATGAAAACGATAGTTACCAGCGAAGAGTCTTCTTTCTGCTGCTTTGAGATGATGTTCCACTCCGATGAGAAACTTCCGCCGGTCCAGCCTTCTCCGGTAATGCTTCCTGCATCAATGGTGTGCAGCGGCATACCTAGGGTCTTGGCGATCATCTTGATAGTGTGCGTCTTTCCCGATGCCGTGGGCGCGACAAGCAGCATAGAGGAAAGCTGGGGCAGCGTTTCCCTGTCGGTGCCTGACTTGATGAGTGTGGAGCGGGTGAGGGCGGCATGGATGAAGCGGATAATTCTATCTACGTGCCCGTCTTGTCCGAAGACTCGCTGCTTAACCTGACGAGATACTTCTTCAGGGTCGAAGATTTGGCTGTTCATTCCTGTAGACATGGCAAGCTCCTAACGTGCTTATTTCTGGAATTGAGCGGGGAGGGGCATCTCGAAATCGGTGCCCGCATTAACGAGAAGTTGGTTGATTTGATCGATGAAGAACGGGACACCGAACACCATCGCGGCAAGGAAGCAGACGATAATTGCTAAGAAGGCGGCTGTGAGAACGAGGGCGCTTTCGCTGATGCTGAGATTCATGGCGGATTCCTTTCTGGGTTCTTATATTGCACGGGCACAGATGAGGATAAGAAGTAGGCAGAAAGCCAGAATGAAGGGGATCATCGCTATAGCAATGATGATGCCGATTGCGAACATTGCCGCGATGCCGATAACCGCACAGAACGCACCTAGCAACAGCAACAAGTTCCCTGCAAGGTATGGTTTGGTTTTTGCCCATCGACGGGTGACGGCGATCGCGGCAAAGGCGGTAGGGGTCAGAATCAATGCAGCAAGAATTTCATTGCCAGCTCCCCTGAACAGCTCGAATACCAAATAGGCAAAAATTGGAACTAGGCAAATCCATGGGCCAATTACGCAAATTACTTGGGCGGCTTTGGCTGTTCCAGCGGATACGCGGACCCCTACGAGAATCGCAAAGTTGACAGCGAGATAGAAGGCTAGGGATAGCATGGAAACCATCTGCGGGATGCCGAAGAACCACCCGCCGATCTCGGGCGTGAGATCTTTCATCAACGCCCAGAAGTAGACAATGGCGATAAGGGTGAGGCAGCCGCCGGCGAGCTTCCCAGCAAAACAGGCGACGCTTTTTGCTCCGATGAGGGATAAGGGGACGGGGAGGGTCCAGGTTGTTGCAGATGTCTTGCTCATGGTGTTCCTTTCTTAGGCTGCTCCCGGTTGCTGATGGCGCCGATGCGCTGTGGTTTCTTCCCGCGTTGGAATAGCCAGCCGCCGTCGAGTGCGGTTCTGCGAATCTCCTGTGCGGAAAGTCCAGTGCGCAGTTGGATCTCCTGTAGGGCGGCGGGTTCGTTCGGGTTCAAGAACGCGATCGAATCGAACGCTTCAAGAATCTCGTTGGCGTAGTCGCTGTGCTTTCTGCGAAACGCCGCCACCGATGAATAATGCAGGTTGAGCCTGATGTTGTTGCGCGCGGCGCTTTTTGCAATTGAGCCTAAACGCCAGATGGACGGCTTGGCATCGCACTCTTCCGCTATCACGCGCAGGGGTGCGTTCTTCCGCGGAACAACCTCACTGTTCCTTGCGTAAAGCGAGGTGAAAAGCTTGTCCATCACGGCAAAGAAAAGCTTGTCGTTCGTTCTGTCGTAATCGGGGACAGTTACGACAAGTGCGACGTTCCCTTCCTTCAGGCTTAAGAGGTTGTTGCTCTCACCCAGCATGCACCCGTTCCTGCAAGGACGAAGAATATCGGCGAGCCTAGCACTGACGCATGCCATGGTGTGCCTATCCATGAACGCATTGCGAACAGGATTCCATAGATTGGCCAAGCAACCGTTATTGTTTGGCTTTGCAATCTGCTTATGGCTTCTGCCGGCGACGTGCACGCCCGTCAGATGAACCTCAATGATCTCGTCGAGCCGACTGGAGTATTCGTCCTCATCACCTAGGGGCTTCGCGAAGAGCAGTTGGGCGGTGTCGCAGATCTTCTCGACGCTGATAGACCCGTCGGCTGCTTGCACATAGTGGGCAGAAGCGTAGAGCACCGTTGCGGCAAGGCAGGAATAGCTGTCCTTCTTGCTAAGGACAAACAGGCTGTCGATGGCCTGTGGGATGTCGGCAAGGGGAACCTTATCGAAGAAGTCGACAAAATCGGGCGCTACCGGCTCATTGAGATCAAGGTGCTTGACCTCATAGCCGCCCTCCTTGCTCTCTACAGTTTGAGCAAGGGGCGATTCCGCCGTTGTTACGATTACCTGTCCCTCGCCGTAGCTGAAAAGGTCCTGCGCGAGAAACGCCGCGCTGATTTCCGAGGTAGGAGCGAACACGAGCGTGCTGCCCTTGCTGGTGTATGGCTTCGTGACGGTCATGATGTTCCTCATCCTTAAGCGGCTTTAACGTTGGATTCGATGGAATCGATGAGTCCAAAGGCAAGAGCTTCGTTTGCGGTGAACCAGCTGTCCCGATCGATGGTCTTGTCGATTTCCTCTTCGGTGCGCCCGGTGCATTCGGCAAGGTTCGTGCAGAGCTTGCTTTTAGTCCTCAGCAGGGCTCGTGTTGCGATCTCGATATCGCTTACTTGTCCGCTTAGGTGGTTAAGCAGGGGTTGATGGATAAGTATTTCAGTGCTGGGGCTTGCGGTGCGATAGCCCTTTTCGCCGTTGGTGAGGATCAATGCGGCCATGCTTGCTGCTGCGCCGAATGCGTGGGTGTGGACTGGGCTTTCGATGCCATGCATATAGTCGATGATGCCGAAACCCGCACTGACACCCCCGCCAGGGGAGTTGATGATGAGCTTAATAGGCTCATGGTTGATGGAGTCGAGATAAAGCAGCTGCGCGATAACCTCTTCGGCGGTTTGGTTATCGATTGGCTGCGACAGGAAGATGGTGCGTTGAGAAAGTAGGGTGGAACGAATGCTGGGATACGCTCCGCAATCAGCTTCTTGAGTGGTGAATCCGATGTTCATAATGGCTCCTTACGGAAAAATGGCATAGCTTCGCTAAGGCCTATGGGCATTTGGTCTTCTCTGTTTGTCAGCGAAAAACAACGAGCAAGTAATGGTTTTTGCCTGTTGAGCGGGCATGCTCTTTGCGTTTTTCATGATAATGAACTTTTTAAGACAATGAGATACAATTAATCAATAATAAAAAGTGTCTTATTTTAGGTGATGCAAATGAGCTCCGATATCTCGTGGAAAGATACAAGAAATCATTATCGGAGGAATACAAACCTAGTTTTTCTCGGAATCGATGATAGGTTAAAGTGCTTGTTCGTAAAAACGCCACCTTTGTCAGCTGAGTTTTCTTTGGCGGATTTAGATTGGGAAACGGACTATTTCGAGCTTGATGTGGCTGCTGTTGCCAACCAGCTTCTCGCCATAAACTACCAATCTTTTTTTTCTGCATTATCTGAAATCAATTGGGAATTTAGACAGAAATATCCAGTTCCGAGAGCCACATGGTTATCTGCCGCTTCGAAAGAGGGCTATTTGTCGGAAAGGGTAGATTTTGAACGGACTGTATTCGCTTCTATGGAAGGAAGAGATACAGTGTTGACAAAGGACCAGAGGGACGAAGATGCTATTCGTTTCGAGGACAATAAGTTTTTTCGTTCCAAGCTAATTGAGAAACTTGGTGATAATTCGGAAGTCGAATTATCTTATGACGTCCAGGATCTTTTTTTGCACTTGAATGATTTTGCCTTTTGCGATGATTTATGGTTGTGCCGCAATCAAAACATGCTGGCTGATTCGTTTTTGTTCCATATATGGGGGAAAGAATGTAGTTATATTGCAGGGGTATTTGAAGAGGTCGCCAACATGACAGCAGATGCTCCTGGTTTGTTTGATGCATCAAGTGCATTTGATTATGCCATTGGCATTAGGTTCTTTCAGCGGGGAGATCTGACTCGTTTTCTTGAGGAAATGGACATAAGAACGGGAAGATCATTCGTGCCATTTAAGAATTTGTCGCATGATGATAAAAAGCCGCTTTCCGACCTCGCTAGAGATTATCGATCCTCTAATTCGATGAATGCCGAGAGCGTCGGGGCTGCGATTTGCGGAGCTTTGATCCGAGAATGTTCAAGGTTGAGCAATGATCGGTTCTGGCGATTTAAGGGAATCGGTGAGCTGAAATCTCGGCTCGCTTTATATTACTGTGCCTCGGCGCCTGAAAAGGTTGCTCTTTTTAGAGAGATTCAAGACAAAGCCAAAGAGGCTGAGACGAGCTATGCTGTTTATGAAGCGGGAATTGGACGATCTGGAGTCTACTCACGTCTCAGCTCGCTGCATGCCCTTCTCGATATTGCCGATAGCTTTTTCCGGGTTTTTTATTGCGAGGCGGCTCCGGCCGAGTGTTTCAAAAAGGATGGTGGTAGCTTCGCGATGAGATCAGAATGTTTTCTTCCGCCGAATTATCGCAGCAACCGGGGCACGTCTAAAGGCCATCCCCTCGGCATTAAACTTGTGGCGATTAAGAATGCGCTAAGTGGAGTGTGCTGGGATCTTTCGGTACAGACTTTCCCAGGTTTTCTTGCTCATTTCCTTAGTGCCGCATTTCGTTTTGGGCTGTCTCCAAGGCATTGTAAAAGATGCGGTGGGCTGTTTTTTCCAGAAGCTCCCAACCAGCAATATTGCCAGCGGATTGTTTCCGAGACCGGAGTGAGGTGTTCAGCCATTGTCAGGAACGAAAAAGAACAGTACAACAAGGCAAAAAAGTCAGTGGCTGCAAAAGCGGTACGTGCTGAGTCGAAGAATCAAGAGATAAAAAAATACTACGAGGATTTATCTTGTTATATTCAGTACGAGGCGGGTCCATTGTATATGCATTCTGAATACGTTGATCGTGTTCAGTATAGCGAATGGTTAAAGGAAGTGATTGGGCCTAAATATGGATCTGCGGTCTCAATGCGTCCTTTTGAACGACCATATTGCATGGTCTGGGGCAAGAGGGTTCTTAAAGGCACCGAATGGGTGTATATCTCTACAGTTGCCGAGATGATCCTTAACTCGAATAATGAGATGTTTGAACCATTAATTTGGGAAAATCTTCATGGTCGTGTTTCGGGTTGGCGTTCGCGTGTTAGGGCGGCTGTGCTGTTTAGGCGCGTGCTGGCCTATAATAAATCGCATCTTGGTGAAGAGTTACCGGTTCCTGGACTAACCGAATCGCCTTTCTATAAGTTGGTCGAGGTATCAGGCGATGAAATACCTGAACCTTCCTTGGGATAAGGCGCTATTGTTCAAACGACCGTCGCTCTATTTGTAAAACTGATGGGTTGTCTATGTTGTCTGAAAGGCAGGGCCTGCTTGCGGGCTATGCCTTGCGATGCTAGTCCAGAATCGATATACGTTTTTTGTTGTATTGCAGTCTGTCTCACAATATAGCAAAAAATACCCCCGATGTTCTGCTGTCGATCCCGGGCTTAGTTGAATCCGTCTTCTGCTGTCTATGGGATCCTGTTTCATTAGATGCGAAGCAACTTGAAGTGAAGAATTAGGCTTCAGAAATTAAGAACTTCGAAAGAAGAGCAAAGCGAACGATAGAGCGTTGGTAATGTCTTGAGATCTAATTGTGTGATTTGCTCGCGAGATGGAACGTTGTGGGCGTTTGGAGATTCTGCAATAGCCTCCTCCTTTGTGAAGGTTTAGTTTGACGGATCAGGAGAGGTGATGACTGTACGGTTCGATATTTGGGTATTGGACATGACTTCCGCATAGCATCTTACATATTTAAAGCGAATAATTTAATTAGAGGAGGAAAAGAAGTGGACAACTCGATTATTGTTGCAATTATTTCGGGTGTTTTTAGCGTTGCGGGAGTTGTTCTTGGGTCGTATTTGAGTGCTCGTTCTTTCGAGGCGGCAACTTCGCACATTAAAACTCTTAAAAGATGGGCACGTCAGTTTTATTTGCTCGCTTGGGTTAGCTTTGTGTTTTGCTTGTTAGGTGCGTCTGTTTTGATTGTTGCTGGCTTGACAATGGCTTTCTGGTCATGTGGGCCGATAGGTTTCGGCTTGTCTTTTTCGGTTACCGGCGCATTGTTTTGCGCACTATTCCTCTTTCTGTTTAGACGGGCCGTTAAATAGAAATTCAGGGAACCAGACTTGGCGTCTTGCAGAACTCGCCCTGGGGAGGACGATAGAATTGTTTGCCTTTTGCCGAATCGCCGTTCACTTGCTTTCTGAAGCTTCTTATTTGCTGAGATGGGCGGCTGAACGAATGCGTCTTATTTGACGTTTCTAAAACCCTTTATCCGAAACGTTCTTTTGATGCGCCTTAGTCGGGAGTTACTGTTCGAACGATTCAGGGGATCCAATCAAACTAAGGAAATGGATAGTGCCTTTAGAGAGAGCAAATTAGCTCCTATGAGTTGAAGGTGAATCGCGGTGGCTGCAATTCCTTGTTGAGGCATTTTGGGCGAGAGTTATGAGTAGACATGGGGATTTCTTTCTTATTTCTATTATGAAGAGATAGTTTCTGCGTTTTTGGCAAATCGGTGCTTGGGGCAAAGAATTTAAGCCATCAGAAGGGTTTTCTTCAAGAGCAGCCAGGAATTAAGGTTTAAATAGCCAACTTTGTATTCGGCTCTAGCAGTACTGTAATGAAATTGCCTATTCCTTGGTTGGTCAAATCTGGGTTATACCGATTAGGGAAGGCGCCTGCTAAGCCTTCTCAACTTGAGGATCCGGATAAGCATCTGTTTTTTGCCAGAGCGTTTTAGCCCTTCTTGTGAAAAGATAGAAGAGAACGATATCTCAAGATAACTGTTTTTGGATTGGTCGACATGGATATAAAAGCGAAGTTTGACCGTGCTGCTGATATCTTCATGGGCAAGCCCGAAGCTCTGTACGAGCAGGCTTGTGAGTCGTATAAAGGCAAAGAGTTCGAAAGGGCACGTGAACTGTTCAAGCGTGCCGCCGACAAGGGGCACGCCGCTTCTGCATATGAATTTTCCCTTATGGCGTTGGGTGGTAAAGCCGGTGAAACTGATGTGCGGCTGGCGGTTAAATATATGCATTTGTCCGTCGATTCCGACTATCTTCCTGCGATTCAAAAGCTTGCTTCATGGTGCTTTTCTACTGAATACAAAGGCAAGTTGTTATATGCATATATCGGTTTTATTAACGGCTCGGAATGTTGTTTTTGGTCTGATCCAGTAACCAAATTCACGGTTGAGGAAAGAGTTGCTTCTGGCTCCATGAGGGTTGCCTTGTGCGAGGAGCTTGGTATATCGCTTTCGGACGAATCAATTCTTACGGCTGCTGAGAAATTGTATTCGCGCGCAGGGGAGAAAGGGAATGCACGGTCTTCTTATTCTGCGGCGCTGGCAAAGTTGGCTATGGCGAAAGATGAGAAAAGCTTCATCAATGTTGTTTTAAGGCTCGTTTCATCCATTAAGGCGGGTATTCCTGAAGCACAGTTTATTGCGGGTTGGCTCTCGTTCTCTCGCGAGGAAAAGCTGCCAGATACAGTTCTCAATCTGTCGTTTTCTGATGTTAAGCTGAACATTCCTTTTTCGGTTAGATGTTTCTTGGCTGCCGCCAAAAAATCTTTTGCTCCTGCTCAGCTGAGGCTAGGACATTATCTTCTTTTCGACTTTGTAAGGCCGATTGATGGCGTATCGGGAGAAGCTCTCCTGAAGAAAGCCGAAAAGACTGAGTCGTGGGCAAAAGTCTATATCTCGCTCAATACTATTTCAGCAAGTGCAACTACCGTGAGATAGGTCTCCGCATAACCAGATTGATCAGTTCGTTTCCATCGGATGCAAGTTGCAATTACATGTATGGATTTATGCTCAAGAAAGGTTGGGGTGGACTGAAAAAAGACGAGCAGAAGGCTTTCTCCTTTATCAGAAAAGCGGTGATTGATCGCAGATACAACGATGCAAAAGCGATATACGAATTGGCAGACTGCTATTTACATGGAAAAGGTGTTGCGAAAGACGCAAAGCAAGCGATTTGCTTACTCGAGCCAATCAAGAACGAAAACTATGATGCATTGTTGTCGCTATGTCGATGCTATCGAAAAGGTATCGGGGTTGATATAGACCCCGTGCACGCTATTGAGCTTCTGAATGAGCCTATCGCTAATGCTGATTGCTATCAGCCAATGTCTTATATGATTCAGCGTGATATAGCGAATGAAGCTTCCATTGATCGAGATGCGTTGAACCAAATAGTAAGCGGTGCTGCAAAACGCGGTATAGCAATGGCTCAAAACGATTGGGGTGAGATTTTAATAAACGGTTTAGGCGTGAAGTCGGACTTGACGCAATCGAAGTATTGGTTTGAAAAGGCAGCGGTACAGGGGTTAGACGATGCTCGGTTGAATTTGGCTCGCTTACTTTTAGATACAAAAGACGTTTCGGAAGACGAACGTGAACAGGCGGGGAATCTTCTCGACCAGGTGATTGAGCGCGCAGCTTCGGATCCTTCTGATGTGTACTTCGAGTCAGTCTTTTTGCGTGCTGGGCTTTTCGCAGAGGATGGCGAACATGAAGCAGCATTTAGCCTTTATTGGGAATTAGCTGACAAGGGAAACCCAGCTGCACTTTTGCAATGCGGGGATTATCTCCTTGAAGGCATTGGGGTGGAGAAAGATCTCTCGAGAGCCCTTGAGTGCTATCGGAGAGGGGCCGATCTAGGGAATGCTGAAGCTCTTGAGAGGATCGGGAGATGCTATTGGATAGGCTTGGGCGTTGAAAAGGATGATGTAATAGCGGTCGAGTATTTTCAGCAAGCCGAAAAGAAGGGCAGCAAAACAGCGAGCTATCACTATGCCCTTTGCCTTGGCGAGGGGAAGGGCGTTGACCAGGACAAAGCTGCATGTCATGAGATCATGAGGAATCTGGCGCAAGACGGCTATACCCCTGCCGTTAAATGGATTGACGACCACGAAATGAACTCCGACCCCTTGGATGATCTTATCGGTCTCGAATCGGTAAAGCGAGAGCTTCGCGCAATGCGTCGGCATATTGCATTCTCTCAAGATTTTGCGGCTCAAGGTGGCAAATACGAAAAGGCCAGCCACCACATGCTGTTCCTCGGAAATCCGGGAACGGGTAAGACGACAGTTGCTCGATTGGTCGCAGATATTCTTTGCGAAATGGGGGTAACGAGAACACGAAATCTTATCGAGGTCGATAGAAGCAATCTGATAGGCGAATATCGTGGTCAAAGTGGCATTAAAGCAAAAGAGGCTATCGATAAAGCCATGGGCGGTGTCTTGTTTGTTGATGAGGCGTATGCGCTTAAATCAGACAAAGGTGATGGATTGGGGCAGGAGGCCGTCGATGTAATAGTAAAGGCTATGACTGACTATGCTGATGATCTTGTTGTGATTATGGCTGGATACGAATATGAGATGTCGAAGTTTCTTGAAAGCAATTCTGGTCTTGCTTCGCGATTCCGCTACACGTTCCATTTCGAGAATTATGATGCCGACGAGTTAACTCAGATATTCAATTCATATTTGATTAAGCAGGGATTTACCATCGATGAGGATGCGCTAGATTTGGCGCGTGGCGTGTTTGAGCGAGAACGAAAAGCTAAGAATTTTGGCAATGCTCGTTTTGCCAATAATTTTGCTCATGACGTGATTGACAGGCACATTGATAAGACTTATGACTCTTCCGATGCTGGTTCTGTAGCGCATATTGTTGCAACGGATATACCTGTGGATTCCGAGGGCGAGAACTGCGATGAATTAGCAAATTCCGTAGTGGTGGAATTAGGCGGGCCTCAAGCTTCTCTCGATGATCTGGTTGGGCTTGGCGAGGTTAAAGATGAGCTTGAGAGATTGCGTAAAAGTCTCGTCTTTGCAAAAAGGGTTATAGCCAAAGGTGCCGATCTAGGTGAGGCAAATTATCACATGCTTTTCCTAGGGAATCCAGGAACCGGCAAGACAACGGTTGCTCGTATTGTGGCTGATATGCTCTGCGAGATGGGGGCAACGAAAAATTGCAATCTTGTAGAGGCCGATAGAAGCACTCTTATTGGTGAATATCGGGGTCAGAGTACTCAAAAGGTTTCTGAGGCTATCGGAAGGGCGATGGGCGGTGTTTTGTTCATAGACGAAGCCTACGGTCTGCTATCCGATTCTCATGATGGTTTTGGGCAGGAAGCTATAGACACCCTTGTGAAAGCGATGACCGATCATATGGGTGAATTTGTCGTGATTATGGCTGGATACGAGCGAGAGATGGACAACTTTCTGAAAAGAAATTCTGGCCTTGCGTCAAGATTTCGCTACACGTTCCATTTCGAGGATTATAGTGCTGATGATTTGCTCGAGATGTTTTACAACAGGGTGAAATCTGCGGGTTTCGTAATAGAAGGAAATGCCCTCGCATTGGTATTTGCAATATTTCAGAAAGCCCGAGAAAAAGAACATTTTGGAAATGGTCGCTTTGTTTCAAATTTCTTCCAGGACGTATTTAGTCGACACGCTTTTCGGGTTGCAGATGCTGATGACGAGTCGTTGTTGACCCGTATAACGACCGATGATATCCCAGTTGACCTTTTGGGTGATGAGGGGATTACGAGATTTACTTTCAGCTCATCGAGGGGAAGGATGACGAGCTAACCGATTGCGATATTCCTAAATTAAGAGACGCTTGGGTCTCTTCTGATGACGAATCGTATCTTTATATCGGCAAATTTTTGGAGAAACTCGTCGGCATCGGCCTTATCGACGATAGTTTTCTTAAAAAAGCAGGCTATCGAAAAAAAGCCAACAATGTCCTTCGGGAAGCTGGCCTTATCCAGAAGTTGCCTTATGGATCCCTGAAGAATGGCGGTTGGTTCCCAACAGCAAAGGGATATAAGAAGGGGATACGTATCAAATCGGGTGGAGAAGGGGATGACGCTTTCGTTATCTGTGCATATTCTGATGAGTGTGCAAATGTAATTTCCACTGTTTTGAAAAAGGGCGAATAGCAGGGAAGCGGGCTCGATATGTCGAGCCCGCTTCCCTGTGGAATTCATGCCTATTATCTGCTGCCTGCTTCTTCTGTTTTTGTTTTGCTGTTCGATCGTCTGAAGACATTGTCAATATCGTTTATGAATCGTGATTCGATTTCCTCAACAGAGCGATATCTTGCTAGTGGAAGTCCTGCTTTTTCGAAACATCCATTCTTGAAATTGTCTACTCCCCTTGCTTCTGGTGTGTCATGAGTTGAATCATCGTACTCTACTCCGAGCAATATATGGTTGGTTCTGTCAAGGATCAAAAAGTCAATGTGCCTTTGATTAAGAGCTCGGAACCACTTTGACCACTCGTTTTTATCGCTTGATTTAACCTCAACGATATCGCCCATTCGAACTTTTGGACAAACTTTAAGATCTTTTTTGTTGCATAGCTCAGTGAGCGTTTGGAATGCTTTGAGTTCTCTTTTGCTGAAAAGATATTTTTGTCTCTTGATTGGGAAGTCTTGTATGGGTGGCAATTTCTCAAAGTCAAGCCAATTTATATTTTCATCCTCATCCTTCTGATTTCTTTTAAATTCATTGTACTCATTCATATGTTGGCTAATTAGCGCGCTTGCAAAGCTCAGGCTAGGATTTGCAAGTAAGGCTGTTAGCTCTGAATCTGGAATTATGCCTGCTTTTGCCATCTGGCTGATAAGCTCCCTTTGCTTTTCGCTTATTGGTTTAGGGCCAGAGGCGGTATTTTGTTTTGATTTGCGCGCTATGTTTTTATTGCTTTTTGGCGCTTCTTTGGTTTGCCTCCCTATGGAGATACCGATAAGTAATGCAATAACCACGATGATGGTTAGGGAAAGGAAGGTGCTGCTCATGATGAAATCCTAATCGCTTGTTTTCTTGTTAAAGGGGGATCGCCATTGGCTTCTTACGTCTGTCGTGAACCCAAATCAGCTATTGCTGAGAAGTCGTTTTTGCTAGCTGCTCAATATATTCTTTGAACTGGCAATCTTCCTGCATTTGCTTTTCGATTTGTTCAATCGAATGGATTACGGTTGTATGATCTCGCTTGAACAGTTTTCCCGTGTTGCTTAACGTGTCGCCGGATAGTTCCCGGTAAAGATACATGGAGATATTTCGCGCTTGGACGTACTTCTTGGTTCTGCTTGGCCCAAGGAAATCCATAGACGCTATGCCGCATGTGTCTTGAACGGCTTTTACAGTTCTGTGGTATATGAGCTCATTTTGTTGCGATACAGGGATTTTGAACGCCTTATCGGCTGTCGCTGATCCTGCTGCTTTTGCGCCTTTTGCTGAAGCATGGCAAAGCGGCTCGGTATCTTGAGGGAACGGCTCTCCCGTTATCTGCTGCCATTCCTTTTTTGATGAAATAGCGTAATCATATTTGAATTCTCGGTATTCTTGGTAGTTATTGAAAAGGCGTGCTTTGCTTTCCTCGAACATAAAATGCCAATTTAAATTTTTGAATTCGGGCCATTCGGGGTCGATTAGCGTTTTGGATGCCGAGCTTGAGTCAAGAGCCCTGATGTTCATATGAAAGTACCAGAAGGACTTGGGCAGGTAGAAGTCAATCTCCTCCAATACCGCTTGAGGCGAATACGGTTCCAGAGTCGTCTCGTCTGCTTTATCACGTTCGTATTGAAGTTTGTCCAGGCACAGACTCATTAATGGGAAGCGCTTTTGGCTTGAAATCGTTGAAGCATCCTTTAGCCCGTTTACCATACATTCTTTAAGCCAATTGGTAGTAGCCGTTCTGACCATGGTCCGGTCCTTTAGGCTTAGCGATTCTCCGACGAATATCGGCTTGCCCGTTTCATCAGTTTCTATGCCGTCGACAACGTTCATTGCTTTCCCCGTCTACCCGTTTTCCACTTGAGGATTGGCAAGTTCGATTGCGGTCCCTACTTTGCAATCGTCATTAAACCCTTTAACCAAAATGTTTCTTGTGCCGAATGCGTAGCTTCCTAGCTCATAATCGCTGGTCATATAGACCAATCCTTCGTTGGTGATAACGAACGGGCTGGAGGCTTGGCTCGAGTTCGATTGGTCTAGAGAACTACCCGCGCCGGAATCAACGATGCGGCTGTTAATGCTCTCAACGACTTCACTAACCGTGTATAGATCGCTGGGGTTTGAGGCGAGGTACATTTTTACGGCCTGCTTGGTTGCTGATACCGTCTCCTCTTCGTCCATTCCGAAAACGGTCCATGGGTCAACTTGGTCGCCGGTTTGTAGGTTGTAGGTTTGACCCTCGGCGAAGTGGTTGCCGTGTGGGCCCCAGAGAGTGGCGTAACCTGCATCACGAATGCACATGTACGTGTCATCCATATAGGTGACAGCCATTCCACGGGTAAGGGTGCAGAGTCCGTACTCTTCGAGTCCGCTCTCCGCCCCGTTCTGTAGTTCATCCCATGTATCAGGAGCTGCATTGGTTTGCTCGGCAGTTTCTTCCATCTGTTCTTGGATGCAGCGGTTAATGTCATCGATAACGTTGCTAGGTACCGAAGAAACTATTTGGGGATATGACCAAGTGTCCGATGCTCGTTTGCCTGGACTGATGAGAGGATCGCTCGGCACGCTCACATCCACCGTTTTTGTTTCGATTGTGTAGGTTGGGGCTTCGTTCGCCTTGGAGTCCTGCTGCTGAGTTTGCTGGCTGGGCAGGTATACGTTTGTGTAAACGTAGTACGCTGCGTATGCCGTAGAGGTCGCCAGTGCCAGCGCAAGAGCAGCAATCACTATTTGTGTAAGAAGTTTTCTAGGGTGTTGTCTGCTGGAACGGAGCGCAGTTTTCAAGTTTACTTTTTCAGGTTCTGAAGCTGATGTTGCCCTAACCTCTTCTGTTGCATTGCCATACCGAAGGGGCAGCTGAGCCGGCGAAGGTATTTTAGTACCGCAATAAGGACAGTAGATTGATTCGTTTTCTATCTTCTTTCCGCATTCAGGGCAAAACATGGCCTCTCCTTATCGTGCTAATTATTCGATAATAGCTGTTCTACCTGGCTTAATGATGGCTCTTTTGGTGACGTTAAGATGATCTACCATAATTACGTCTTAATAAAGTGGTGGAAAAGGAGTAAAAAAACTAGACTAGGGTCTAAGACTAGCCGCGATAGCTGTGCACTGCTAAGAGGGACAGAACATGAATCCTTTGGATCAAATACGCACCCCGCAGGGGCGGTACCCCGTGAAACTTGCCGAATGCGAGCATGGGGAATTGGCCGATGGTCTTTCCATTCGCTTTATTTTTAAAGAGCCTGGGTGTGGTGCACCGGAATGCGAAAAGAAAAAGAATGGCGCGGTTGGTGTAGAAGAGCTTGCCTTCTTGGTAGATGCAAGTTTCGAAGCCGATCATGTCATGATCGAGAAGATAGCTAAAGAAACAGGTCCATTATTCGGTCCGAATAAAACCGAGCGCCTCATGGATTGGTTTTCTGAATCAATGCTGGCAAGTGCTGCGATTGACATACAGGCGGTAGTCAACTCGGATGAACCAGATGCTATTCGATTCGAGCCCTTTCTCAATAAAGACAGAACTCCCATTACGAAAAAGAAGATGCTGCCTTCTGACGGGAATGTGTTTTTGGTGTACAGCCTGGCGATAGCTATTGATGAAAAATCCATTATGGCTCTTTTTGGCGATGAGGAAAAGTTTCCGCTGGTAAAGCGCTTTGCTTTTCAAGATGCGTACGACTATGCGTTCATAGGTGTGGGAAACGATGATGAGGGTGCTTCCCTAGCTGTCAGCCTGTTTGTTTTTCATCGAGAGATAACTTCTTCCGACTTTCTGGCTGCTTGTAGCGAATTTGCTTCATCGCTAAAGGGCGGGGAGGTAGACGAAGACGATGCTTTAAGATCTTCCCTTACCGAAAAAGCGCATAGCTTAGGCATTGATGTGAACGATGCTGAGCAGAGGGCTTCAAACCTTGATGGCGAGATTGAGTTTTACGATGAACCATTTTGCAAGGAAGACGTGCCGCATTTTCAAAAAATGGTGCATGCGATTGCTTCGCTGAATTTGGACGTGGTTGGGGTAGACCTATTTTGTTCAGGGGAGAACGATGGCTTTTTGGTATTCCCTAACTACATTAGCTATCTGTGGTATCGCTTTGTTTGTCGGTTGGGTCAAGTAAAAATAGCTCGTTGCGAGGTATGCGGAAGGGGATTCTCTCTGCTGAAGGGAAGGGGGAAGCCTCGCAAATATTGCAGCGAACAGTGCAAAACAAAAGCGAAGAACGCTCGTGTAAAGCGTCAGCGCGATGCGTGTCGCGAACTGTTTATTGAGCAGCAATTGCCGGTTTCTGAAATTGCGAAAACGGTATATGCCGAAGAGCTTTCAAGCAATGTGCGTGCAAATAAAAGGAAAACACCCGAAGAGGCAGAAAACCAGGTTCGGAAAAACCTTGTGGGCTACCCCGCATTCAAACACAAAGTGGATGACGACTTGCGTGCCGCCGCCGGTGCGCCATTTGTGCGACGCTGCATGGAAGAAGGGGTACTTTCTGCTGAGCAGGTTGCGCAGCGTATCAGCGAATTGGGCATTATGCCGAAGAAATAGCACGCTTGTTTTGGCGGTTGTTTTGTCTCGTGCTTCTGAGCCTGGCGAGTTGCAGCGTCTCAATTGCTTCTATCGGGTGATGAGCCAGTTTGGCTTTGGAGGCCTTTGATTATAGCGCGGCCCCTATCAAGCGGTGTCTGGCTTGATAGGGGCCGCTTTGGGCCTTGGCTACTTCACGTGCTTGGTGCGACGAAGTTTGCGTCCTGCCAACAGGGCGGCTCCCGCTCCTGCTCCAGCAAGTGCGGCGAACGTGCCTGCTACTTCGTTGTCCCCGGTTTTGAGCGATGCGCTATTCGCTTGGCTGGCGTTTGTTTGTTTGCCGTTAAGCTGCAGCTTTGCGGGAGTGGTCGTTGGGTTTGCGGCGTTGTTGGCGCTCCCTGCTTGGTTTGCCGCTTCTTGTTCCGCCAATTCTTTGGCAAGTGCTGCATCGTAGGCGGCTCGGGCAGCGCGGAGGTTTTCTGCTGCCTCCTGGTAGTTCAGCAGCGCTTCAACGTAACGTTCCGAATGGCGTCCTACTTCCTGCTCGGATGCCTCTAGCTCGGCTTTAGCGGCATCGGCTTTCGTTTGTGCCTCGCGTGCTGCTGCATACAGGGCGTCGAGATCGGCAAAGCGAGTGTCGGTGATGCCGCTTTCGTAGGCATCGTTGGCGTTAATGGCCTTCGCGGTGGCTAGCGTATCGGCAAGAGCTGCGCTTTCTTGTTCGCGTTGCGAAACGGCTGTTTCAGCGGCGGAAATTGCCTCATTGGCCGCATCGAGTTCGGTTTTGGCTTCGTTGGCGCTTGAAGCAGCGTTGTCTGCTTCGCCTTGCGCCTGCTGCACTGCAAAAGTAAGGCTATTCAGACGCGTGAACTCGCCTTGCGCGCTAAGGAGCTCGCTGCTTGCATCTGCAACCTGCTGCTCGGCTTTCGTCGCTTTGTCCTGCTTCGTCCCCGCGTCGGCCTCTGCTTGCTTGAGTGCTTCGGCGGCGTTTGCGGCGTCGCTTTCTGCGGAATTCAGCTTGCCCGCAGCCTCATTTTGCTTGGCAACGGCACTTTCCTGAGCGGTAAGTGCGGTGTCGTAGGCTTCCTGTGCCTGAGCAAGCTCGGCGGAGAGTCCCGCAAGTTCCTCGTCGGCGGCATCCTTATTGCTTTGTGCTGCTTCCGTTTCGTTTTTCGCGGCTGCAAGGCCTGCCTCAGCTGCGCTTGTGTTTTCCTTTGCGGCAGCCAGCGCTTGTTGCTTAGCGAAAACGTCGCTCTTCGCTTGTTCAAGCTGTGCGTTTGCCTCGTTCAGCGCTTGTATGGCTTGCGTTACCGCGTCCTGAGCGTTTTTTATTGCTTTCTGCTTTTCAGAAATGCTCTGCTCAGACACCTCAACCGCGCTCTGTGCTTCTGCCTGTTTTGTCTGGGCTTGTTCAACGTTTTGCTGCGCTGTCATTGCTGCCTGCTTCTTTGCGGACAGCGCTTCGCTTGCCGAAGATTGCTTTGTTTGCGCCTGGGCAAGTGCCGCCTTCGCTGCCTCGAGCTGTTGATCGAGGCTTACCGCGCCGCCTGGGTTGTCAAGGTGTGCCTGATAGGCATTGACGAATGCTTCGAATTCATCAATGGTGTAGCTGGCGTATTTGGAATACTTATTTTGGTAGTTACTCAAATAGGATGCGTTATAGCATGCGGTGGTTCGATACTGCGTAAAACCAACGCCCATAAGCTGATCGGCTGCCCAGAACAGGTTGGTGTAGTGGCCTACTTCGACGTTGCGAGCTTTCGCTTCCGCTTTAATCTGCTGAAGAGTTGCTTCGTTGATTTCTGTGATGCCGAGTTCGCCTTTGATTTGGTCAAATGTGCGCTTTTCCTTTTTGTACCAACCGATGGTTGGGTCGTCAGTGTATCCGAATGCAAGGTTTTCGCAGTTTACCTGCAGTAATGAGTGGGCGTGAAGTCCTGCGCCTCGGTCGGCGCCAGTTTGCGCTACTGCCATGAAATAAAAGTTGGTGAGGGAGGGGTTGCGTTTCATATCGCCTACGAAGTTGTCATCTGAAGCGCGCAACTCGTTGATCTTCTTCATGATGCCGATGCTTTTCTTTAAATTGGCAAGGCTGGTAGCGTCCTTCTCATCGCCGATCACCGTAACCATGTTGTTGCGCTCTTCTGGCATAAAGGATGCCCTGTCACCGTAAGCATATTTGTCGAAGCTTTCTACCGTGGCTTTTTCGATTACCTGCTTAGCGCGCTCCAAATCGTTCTTCTGTTCATCGGTAAGGTTTTCCTGGCTCAACATCCAGTTCACGAAGCCGAGGGACCCTTGCTTTGCCTGCTCGTTTGCGTCGTCGATTTCGGAGTTGATGCGGTCGACCTCTGCCTGGGCAGCGGATACGGCGGAATCGGCTGCAGTTTTGTCGAGTTTTGCTTGCTCCGCTGCCGCGTCTGCTTTCTCCTTTTCTGCCTGTGCGGCTGCTACTGCTTCGTCAGCGCGCTGCTTTGCTTCGATTGCGGCAGCGTTTTCCATTTTGGCGCTAGCGAGGTCATTTTCGGCAGCAGTTGCGGCTTTCTTTGCAGCGTCTAGCGTGATCTGGCTGTCAGTTGCTGCTTTTTCCTTGGTGGCAACAGCGCTATTTGCCTTTGCCAGATCAGCTTCGGCGGTCGAAACGGAGCTATTCGCGGCAGACAGCGCGCCTTCGGCCTTCTGCTGCTTTTCTCGCGCAGCGTTTAGCTCTGCCTGTGCGGAATCGACTTTAGCTTGCGCGGCTGCAAGAGCGTCTTCGGACACGCCACCTTTCGCGGCATCGAGCGCGGCCTTAGCTGAGTTTAGCTTTGCGGTTGCGTTCGTAACGGCGCTATCGGCGTTCGCTTTTGCGGTTTTGGCTGCCGTCAGTTTTTGCTGTGCTTGCTCGCTCTCAGCCTTCGCTTCATTGACCTTTGTTTGGGCTGCCTTCAGCTCGCTCTGCGCCTGGGAAAGGTTGCTTGCTGCTTTATCGAGTGCAACTTGAGCTTCGGATGTCTTTTGCTGTGCTTCGGCTAATGCCTCGGGCGTTGCCTCCTTGGCAGCTTCTTTTGCTGCGGCAAGGGCGTCGTTTGCCTCGGTGGCTTTATGCAGTGCCTCATCATAAGCTTTTTGCTTTTCTGCGGCATCGGATTTTGCGTTGGAAAGTGTCGTGCGGGCGCTTGCCAGCTCTTTTTCGCCAGCATCCGCAGCAGCTTGAGCTTTTTCTATCTCGCTTGCTAACGCGGCATCGGCATTGTCACGCGCCTGGTTTGCTGCCGACTTTGCATTCAAGTAGGTCTGCGCAGCGGCATCTCTGTTAGACGTCGCGTTGTTGTAGGGCGCTGCCGCCTTGTCGTATTCTGCCTCCGATTGGTTGTAGGCTTCTTGCGCAGCGGCAAGTACCGCCTGAAGCTCCGCGGCGGTTTTGGCGTTTTGCAAGCTTTGACGAATGAGCGCTGCCGCTGAGCGGCTATTGGCTTCTGCTTTATGCAGAGAAAGGGTGCTTTCCTGTGTGCTTGAGGCACTCTGTGCGTGCGCCATCGTCGGTAACACCGTGGGTAGTGCGAGTCCTGCTGCTAGGACAAGGCTTGCCGCTTTGGCGACAGGGGAGGCTCCAGCTTTTGTTCGGGTATAGGTTTGGGTATTGCAAGCATGTTTTGCGCTCATGGGATTTCCTTCCAACTGGGTTTTCGCTGCCCCTATGTTCAGTTGATTTCGAATCCCAAAAAAGTGTTTATAAACGAGTAAAAAAATAACCAACACCATAAGGCCAGCGATCCTGTTGCCAGTTTCGCCTGCGTGGTGAATAGGTGAGACCTTATGAGGGCTGGAGATTATTGGAGGTGCGTTTGGGCAAGAAGTCGACGATCCTTTCAACGGTAGACTGCCTCGCTATACTTATGCAGTATGGCAACCTACCAACATATATCCCACGGGTTTGATCCCGTGTTCAACGAGCGCTCGACCGTACTGGTTTTAGGATCGTTTCCCTCTGTACTTTCTCGTAAGAACGATTTTTATTACGGCAACCCTCAAAATCGCTTTTGGCGTGTGCTTGCTGCCCTTGTGAAGGCGCCTGTGCCTGAAACTACTTCCGAAATGAAGGAAATGCTGCTTTCGTGCGGCATTGCACTATGGGACGTTATCCAGGAATGCGACATCAAAGGATCGAGCGACGCCAGCATCAAGAATGTGGTTCCCGCTCAAGTGGAGTTCATCACACGCACGGCCCCTATCAGGCGCGTTATCTGCAATGGGGCTACAGCGGGTCGCCTATATAGAAAGTACCTACTATATAAAGTAGGAATTGAAGCTGAAGTGTTGCCTTCCACAAGCCCCGCAAATGCGGCGTGGGGTTTCGATCGCCTAAGTGAATGTTGGCTCGCGGCACTTGATGGCGTGCGGCCTGCAACTGATGATGAAGTGGATTCGTTCAAGTGCGAACGGAAGAGCGCCAAGCGTGCAGGCAAGGGCGAAGTTGAGTATGCCCAGGTGCGTATTCCAGCGCCCGATGCATCGAGCTATGCGGTGCATAAATCCATGCAAGGCAACAAGCGTAAAGACGCCAAACCCGAATTACTGGTTCGGCAGCGCCTTCGCGAAGCGGGCCTGGGCGGCTATCGTTTGCAATGGAAAGTGCCGGGGCACCCCGATGTTGCGTGGCCAGGTAAGAAGGTGGCGCTATTCATACACGGATGTTATTGGCACCGCTGCCCGCATTGCAACCTTTCCCTTCCCAAGAAGAACACCGAATATTGGGTGGCAAAGTTCAACCGAAACCAAGAACGCGATGTTCAAAACGAAGCGACACTTATCGCCGATGGCTGGAAGGTGCATGTGATTTGGGAATGCGAGTTGAAGAAAGGCAAGCGTGAGGAAACGTTCGCAAAGCTTTTGCCCGTGCTCGCGCATGAGCTTGGCAAGGAACTTCGCTAAACGATGCAGGCTTTTGTGCCGATATTGCGGGGAAGCATCGGGGACTATGATGAAAGAGCAGGGGAGCCAAATTGCCGCTTACTGCCAATTTCGGCTCAATTCGTGCCAGGTTGTGAATCTTTTGCGAATACTTGCCTCGATTTGATTATCTCTTGCGCATTACATAGGCAATCAGTATACTTTTCGGTTGCGTCTGGCTGTTGATGGATACACCCGGACGCGTGGAAACTCGGAATCGCCGAGGGCTGTCTCCCAAAGGCCCCCATGGCGGTGATGGAGTCCACATAAGACCAAGGGTTCGAACCCGCAGTTCGTACCCGTAGAAAGGAAGAAAATGGGAGTAAAACAGTTCAAGCCCACGAGCCCTGGACGCCGCTTCCAGACTGTCTCGGACTTTGCTGAGATCACCAGCACTACGCCCGAGAAGTCCCTGTTGGCGCCCCTGCCCAAGAAGGCTGGCCGCAACAACAATGGCCGTATCACTACGCGTCATCAGGGTGGCGGCAACAAGCGTCGTTACCGCATCATCGACTTCAAACGCAACAAGGACGGTATCCCCGCCAAGGTTGCCACGATCGAGTACGACCCCAATCGCAGTGCTCGCATCGCTCTTCTGCACTATGCAGACGGTGAAAAGCGCTACATCCTTCAGCCTAAGGGCCTCAAGGTTGGCGAAACGGTAGTATCCGGCGCTGATGCAGACATCAAGCCTGGCAATGCACTGCCCCTGTCCGCAATCCCCGTTGGTACGCTCATCCACGCAGTTGAGCTCCAGCCTGGTCGCGGTGCAGCAATCGCTCGTTCCGCTGGCACCAGCATTCAGCTGATGGGCAAGGAAGGCAAGTATGCAATCCTGCGTATGCCTTCTTCCGAAATGCGTCGCGTTCTCGTAACCTGCCGCGCAACCGTTGGCGAAGTCGGCAACGCCGAGCACGGCAACATCAAGATCGGCAAGGCTGGCCGTAACCGCTGGAAGGGCATCCGCCCCAGCGTTCGCGGTACTGTAATGAACCCTGTCGACCATCCTCATGGTGGTGGCGAAGGCAAGAACAAGTCTTCTGGTCGTCATCCTGTTACTCCGTGGGGCGTGTCTACCAAGGGTCATCGCACTCGCAACCCCAAGAAGGCTTCGAGCCGCCTGATCATCCGCCGTCGCAAGAAGTAGCGCCCGATCGCATAAGGAGAAACATTGAGCAGAAGTTTGAAAAAAGGTCCCTTCGTGGAGCCTCGCCTTCTCGATCGCGTTATTGCGATGAACGAAGCTGGCGACAAGAAGGTCATCAAGACGTGGTCGCGTTCTTCCACCATCTTCCCCGAGATGGTTGGTCACACCATCGCTGTGCATGATGGTCGCAAGCACGTGCCGGTTTACGTTACTGAATCCATGGTTGGCCACAAGCTGGGCGAGTTCGCACCTTCTCGCACCTTCCGCGGCCACGACAAGTAAGGAAAGGGTGAAACATGGAAGCTAAAGCAATCGCTCGCTACGTACGCGTTTCGCCCCGCAAGGCACGCATCGTACTCGACCAGATTCGCGGCAAGAACGTTATTGCCGCTCAGGAAACCCTCCGCTTCACCAACCGTGCTGTTGCTGAGGTTGTAGAGAAAACCCTGAACTCTGCAGTTGCAAACGCTGCACAGAAGGGTGCCGCTAACCCCGAGAACCTCGTGGTTAAGGCATGCTTCGCCGACGAGGGCCCCACGCTGAAGCGTATCCGCCCCCGCGCAAAGGGCTCTGCTGCTCGCATTCGCAAGCGCACCAGCCACATCACCGTCATCGTAGCAACCCGAGAGGAGGCATAGTATGGGTCAGAAAGTAAGCCCCACCGGTTTCCGTCTCGGCGTAACCGAGGATTGGCGCAGCCGCTGGTATTCCGACAAGGACTATGCGAAGAACCTTGAGAACGACCTCGCTATTCGTTCTTACCTTGACAAGCAGCTCGCCCATGCAGCTGTCTCCCGCGTAGAGATCGAGCGCGCTGGTGACAAGATCAAGGTCATCATCACCACGTCTCGCCCCGGCGTAGTAATCGGCAAGAAGGGCGCAGAGGTTGACGCACTTCGCAAGAAGCTCAACCAGATCGCCAACGGCCCGGTTTCCGTTGAGGTTGTAGAGGTTAAGCGTCCTGAACTCGACGCAAGCCTCATTGCTCAGTCCGTTGCTGAGCAGCTTGAAAACCGCGTTGCATTCCGTCGTGCAATGCGCAAGGCCGTTCAGTCTGCCCGCAAGAGCGGTGCAAAGGGTATTCGTATCCAGTGTGCTGGTCGTCTGGGTGGCGCTGAAATGAGCCGCCGCGAGTGGTATCGCGAGGGTCGCGTGCCGCTGCACACCCTCCGTGCGAAGATCGATTATGGCTTCGCCACCGCTGCAACCACCATGGGTTCCATTGGTATCCAGGTTTGGGTGTACCACGGTGAAGTTCTGCCGGGCCAGAAGGCTCCGCAGCCCGCACTCGAGGGTTCTTCCCGTCCTAACCGTTCCCGTCGCCGCAATAACGATAGGGGTGATAAGTAATGTTGGTACCTAAGCGCGTTAAGCATCGTAAGGTGCAGCGTGGTTCTATGAAGGGTAACGCCAAGGGCGGTACCACTTTGAACCACGGCTCTTGGGGCATTCAGGCCCTGGACCGTCATTGGATCACCAACCGCCAGATCGAGGCTGCACGTATCGCAATGACTCGTCGCATGAACCGTACTGGTAATGTTTGGATCACGATCTTCCCCGATAAGCCCATCACGCAGAAGCCTGCTGAAACTCGAATGGGTAAGGGTAAGGGTAACCCTGAGGGTTGGGTAGCTGTAGTAAAGCCCGGCCGCATCATGTTCGAGATCGATGGTGTTGACGAAGCAACCGCCAAGGATGCTCTCCGTCTGGCTATCGACAAGTTGCCCATCAAGTGCAAGATCGTAAAGCGTGAGGCAGAAGGGCAGGAGTAAATGAAAGCAGCAGAGATCCAGAAACTTTCGGGTGAAGATCTGCAGGCTAAGCTGAAGGAGGCTCGTGCAGAGCTCTTCAACCTGCGCTTCCAGATGGCTACCGGCCAGCTCGACAACACCGCTCGCATCAAGCAGGTCAAGAAGGACATCGCCCGCATCCAGACCGAGATGCGCGACCGTGAACTCAAGGCCGCTCAGGCTTAGGGTGCAGCTAGGAAGGTTTGAACAATATGAGTGAAGAACGTAACTCTCGTAAGGTTCGCCAGGGTGTTGTAGTAAGCATCTCCGGCGACAAGACCTGCGTCGTGCAAGTTCACGAGCGCAAGCCCCATCCTGTATATGGCAAGATGGTTAACTCCACCAAGAAGCTTCACGCTCATGACGAGAACAACGAAGCTGGTGTAGGCGACACCGTAACGATTATGGAAACCCGCCCGCTTTCTAAGATGAAGCGCTGGCGCCTTCTCGACATCGTCGAGAAGGCTAAGTAGGCACTTGCTTACTTAGAAGCATCGAAAGGGATAAGCACATGATTCAAATGCAGAGCATGCTCGCCGTTGCTGACAACTCCGGCGCTCGCAAGGTGCAGTGCATCAAGGTCCTGGGCGGCTCCAAGCGCCGTTACGCGGGCCTCGGCGATGTCATCGTTTGCAGCGTCAAGGAAGCAATGCCCAACGGCAACGTTAAGAAGGGCGAAGTCGTCCGCTGTGTCGTGGTGCGCGTTAAGAAGGAAGTTCGTCGTACTGACGGCAGCTACATCAAGTTCGACCAGAATGCTTGCGTTCTGATCGACAACAACGGCGCTCCCCGCGGTACGCGTATCTTCGGTCCTGTTGCACGCGAACTTCGTGACAAGAAGTACATGAAGATCGTGTCCCTGGCACCGGAAACGCTGTAGGAGGAACATCCATGGCAAAGATGAACATCAAAAAGGGTGACAAGGTCAAGGTTCTTGCTGGTAAGGATAAGGGTGCTGAAGGCATCGTAATCGCTTCCAACCCCTCGGCTCAGCGCGTCACCGTTGAAAAGGTCAACATGATGAAGAAGGCAATGCGCCCGACTCAGGCAAACCCTGAAGGCGGCATTGCTACCGTTGAGGCTCCCATCCATGTCTCCAATGTTATGCTGATCTGCCCCTCCTGCAAGGAGGCAACTCGCGTCAACATCAAACGTGAAGATGGTAAAAAAGTTCGCGTTTGCAAGCACTGTGGCGCAGATATCGACTAAAATATTTAGCCGTGCTTTTATGACCCCCGCGTAATGCGGGGGACGCAAGGTCGGAAATCTTGCGTTTAATTCATCGAGAAAGGTTTTTTAGGACAATGGCTACTCCTCGTCTGAAGGAAAAGTATGTAAACGAAGTACGCGACCAGCTTTTCAAGGAGCTCGGTCTCGCTAATGTTAATCAGATCCCTCGCCTTGAGAAGATCGTTATTAACATGGGTGTAGGTCGTGCCGCTGGCGACAAGAAGCTTCTTGACGGTGCAATTGCCGACCTGCGTACCATTACTGGTCAGCAGCCTATGGTTACCCGCGCTAAGAAGTCCATCGCAGGCTTCCATCTGCGTGAAGGCCAGGCAATTGGTTGTAAGGTTACCCTTCGCGGTGACCGCATGTGGGAGTTCTTCGACCGCTTGATGTCCACTGCGCTTCCTCGCGTACGTGACTTCCGTGGTTGCAACCCCAACAGCTTCGACGGTCGAGGCAACTACACCATGGGCCTCACTGAGCAGCTTATCTTCCCCGAGATCGAGTACGACAAGATCGATCGCACTCGTGGTATGGACATTACGTTCGTAACCACGGCTGAAAACAATGAAGGCGCCAAGGCACTCATGAATGCCATGGGCTTCCCGTTCAAAAAGGAAAACTAACTTCTCGTTTCGAGAATTGGTTATAGGAAAGAAGGATTTTGAATGGCTAAGAAATCGATGATCGCCAAGTCCAAGCGAGAGCCGAAGTTCTCGACGCGTCAGCACAATCGCTGTGCTCGCTGTGGTCGCCCCCGTGCGTACTACCGCAAGTTCGGTCTGTGCCGCGTCTGCCTTCGTGAGCTCGCTAACAAAGGCGAACTGCCCGGCGTGACCAAGGCTTCCTGGTAGGAACCTTATCAACCCAGTCACGTTGTTGAGTGCCGTTAGTCAAGGCGCATACATCATGGGTGCATGCGAACCGGCTTTTCGGCTCATCATGAACAAAGGAGAAACACAACAATGAGCATGAACGATCCTATTGCAGATATGCTTACGCGTGTGCGTAACGCTAACTCTGCTGGCAAGCAGACGGTTTCCATGCCGTCCAGCAAGAAGCTTGTCGAAATCGCCCGCATCATGCAGGAAGAGGGCTACATCAACGGCTTCGAAATCGAGCCCGCTCAGCCCCGCGACGTTCTGACCATCACCCTCAAGTACGGTGAGAAGAAGGCTCGCACTATTCGCGGCATCAAGCGCATCTCCAAGCCTGGTTTGCGTATTTATGCTGGCAAGGACGAGCTTCCTCGCGTTCTCGGTGGTCTTGGTACTGCTGTTATTTCGACGAGCAAGGGCGTTATGACCGACCGCGACGCACGCAAGGAAGGCGTCGGCGGCGAAGTCATGGCGTACATTTGGTAGGAAGGAAGGAGCACAAATGTCTCGTATTGGTAAGATCCCTGTTGCTATTCCTTCTGGCGTTGAGGTTAAGGTTAACGGCCACGTTGTTACCGTAAAGGGCAGCAAGGGTGAACTTACTCGTGAATTCAACCCCATGATGACCATCAAGGTTGAGGGCGAAGAGGTTATTGTTGAGCGTCCCGACGATTCTCGTCAGGCAAAGAGCCTTCATGGCCTTACGCGCACCCTTATCCACAACATGGTAGAGGGCGTTCATGATGGTTACTCCAAGAAGCTTGAGCTCGTAGGCGTTGGTTATCGTGCTGCGCTCAAGGGTTCTGATCTGGAGATCCAGCTCGGTTACTCTCATCCGGTTATCGTTAAGGCTCCTGAAAACATTACCTTCGAAGTTCCTAGCCAGACCGAGATTATCGTAAAGGGCATCAGCAAGGAACAGGTCGGCCAGGTTGCTGCCGACATCCGCGCATGGCGTAAGCCTGAGCCTTACAAGGGCAAGGGTGTTCGCTATGAAGGCGAGTATGTCCGTCGTAAGCTCGGCAAGGCCGCAAAGTCTGAGTAGTAGCTCAGTAGCGAAGTATTGAAGGGAATCTACTTATGAAGAAGCTTCAAAAGAAACAGGCTGGGCTGCGCCGTCGTCACACTCGTGTTCGTGGCAAGATCTCTGGTACGGCTGCCCGTCCGCGTTTGTGCATTACGCGTTCTAATTCGAACATGTATGCTCAGGTTATCGACGACGTTGCCGGTAAGACCATTTGTGGTGTTTCCACCCTCGGTCCCGAGTTCAAGGCAACCGAGAAGAGCGGTGCTACTGTAGATGGCGCTGCAGCTCTCGGTCTGATCATCGGTAAGAAAGCACAGGAAAACGGTGTTACCGAGGTTGTATTCGACCGCGGTGGCAATCTGTATCACGGTCGCATCAAGGCAGTTGCCGATGGTGCCCGCGAAGCAGGCCTGAAGTTCTAAGAGAGGGTTAAGGTCTATGGCTCGTAAGCAAGAAAACCAGGCAGGCGTTCCCGAACTTCAGGAACGCGTCGTCTATATCAATCGCGTCTCCAAGGTTGTCAAGGGTGGTCGTCGTTTTGCACTCACCGCTCTGGTAGTTGTTGGTGACGGTAAGGGTCGCGTGGGCATCGGCATGGGCAAGTCCCAGGAAGTTCCCACCGCCATCAAGAAGGGCGTAGAGGATGCGAAGAAGAATATGTTCTCCATTCCTCTGACCGAGGCAGGCACGCTTCCTCACGACATCATCGGTGAGTATGGCGCCGGTCGCGTTCTCCTTAAGCCCGCTACTCCTGGTACCGGCGTTATCGCTGGCGGCGCAGCTCGTGCCGTTCTCGAACTCGCTGGCGTAAAGGATGTTTTCGCTAAGTCCCTCGGCACTGACAACGTTCTTAACATTGTTAAGGCTGTTGCTGAAGGTCTTAAGGAAATGCAGAGCCCCGAGGCAGTTTCTGCTCGCCGCGGTATCTCTGTAGCTAAGATTTATGGCTGGAAGGAGAACTAGTAATGGCTGACGCAAAGAAACTGCGCATCACCCAGGTAAAGAGCTCCATCGGCTACAAGTACGATCAGGGTCGCACCCTGAAGGCTCTTGGTCTTGGTAAGATCGGTCGCACGGTTGAGCAGGTAGATAATCCTGGCATTCGTGGCATGATCTTCAAGGTTCAGCACCTCGTAGAGGTAGAAGAACTTTAAATGTATAAAGCCCCGCTCAATGAGCGGGGCTTTTCTATTCTTGTAATGGGCATTATGCGGATCGAAGTGTGGCGCATGAAAAAGCTGGAAAGCATATCGGTTTCGGTCCAATACGATTCCTGTATCTACAGGGCATTCGATTCAATTGTTGAACTTATGATGGGCTATCTCTAGCTTATTGAGTTTTGCCCTCCATTTGATTTCAACCTATGGCATAATGATCTAGTTTGTAAGTTCGTCGGCGGCGAGCTGCCGACCTCTATTCCAAGCAGTGGGGTAGAGACAGCGTAAAAAAGGAGAAACAGAAAACATGGAACTTAAGGATCTGAAGCCCGCAGAGGGTTCTCGTCACAGCCGCAAGCGCGTAGGTCGCGGTCCCGCATCTGGCACCGGCAAGACCGCTGGTCGTGGTCTGAACGGTCAGAAGTCTCGTTCTGGTGGCGGTAAGGGCAACGGCTTCGAAGGTGGCCAGACTCCTCTGGCTCGTCGTCTTCCTAAGCTCCCTGGCTTCCGCAACATCAACCATGTTGAGTACCTTCCCGTTAACGTTAGCCGTATCGAGAAGTACTACGAAGCTGGCGAAGTAGTAGACGGTGAATCCCTCGTAGCTAAGGGCATCATCAAGCACTCCACCGATCTTGTTAAGGTTCTGGGCGACGGCGAAATCACCAAGGCTGTAACCGTTAAGGTTGACAAGGTTTCCGCTTCCGCAAAGGCTAAGATCGAGGCAGCTGGCGGAAAGGTCGAAGAGCCTTGCTAAGTTCCCTCGTACAGGCGTTCAAGGTACCTGAGCTCAGGAATAAAATCCTGTTCACTCTTGGCATCTTGGTGCTTTACCGATTCGGCGCTTACCTGCCGGTGCCGGGCATTCCATTCCAGGCATTTGCTGATTCTTTTTCTCAGCAGGGTGTCTCGATGGTTATGCTCGACCTTTTCACTGGCGGTGCTCTGTCGAACTTCTCGGTATTTGCACTGGGTATTATGCCGTACATCACTGCATCTATCATTATGCAGTTGATGCAAGGTGTTATCCCTGCCGTAGGCCGCTGGGCTAAAGAGGGCGAAACGGGCAGGCGTCGCATCACTCAGGTTACGCGTTACCTTACGCTTGGTCTGGGCTTGATTAACGCTGTTGGTTACCTTTTCCTCTTCAAGTCTGAGGCTTATGGTGTTGTTTTTAGCACCGCTGTTCCCGAGATCGTCACTGACATCTTAGTAGTGTTCACTCTAGTAGTTGGCACTGCTTTGATCATGTGGATGGGCGAGCTCATCACTCAGCATGGTGTTGGCAATGGCATGTCGCTGATCATCTTCGTGTCTATCATCTCTTCGGTTCCGTCGGCGATCTTCTCGTCGATCAACCTGAATGCAGATATGGGTATGGGCATTGCAGTAACCGTCCTTATTTTGGTTGTGGTACTGCTTTGCATCCCTGCGATTATTTTCGTGGAGCGTGCTCAGCGTCGTATCCCAATTAGTTATGCAAAGCGCGTTCAGGGTCGTAAGGTTATGGGCGGTCAGAGCTCTTACCTTCCCATTAAGATCAACGCTGCAGGTGTTATTCCTATCATCTTTGCAAGCTGCTTGATTTATTTCCCTGCGCAGATCGCTGCTTTGTTTAATGTTGATTGGCTCACCATGGCTGCCAACGCTATTTCGGCAGGTTGGGTGAACTGGATCCTCACTGCGCTGCTCATTGTGTTCTTCGCATACTTCTACACCTCGATTGTTTTCAATCCTGAAGACACTGCGGAAAACCTCCAGCGTCAGGGCGGGTTTATTCCTGGTATTCGTCCTGGTCAGAATACTGTGCAGTACATCAAGGATGTCCTGCACAGGGTTACGCTTCCTGGTGCGATTTTCATTGCAGCTATTGCGGTTATTCCTTCCATATTGTTCTACTTTACGAACAATTCTTTGATTCAGGCGTTTGGCGGTACCTCGATCCTCATCATGATCGGTGTTGCTTTGGACACTATGAATAAGATCGAATCGCAGTTGAAAATGTACAACTACGACGGATTCTTCAAGTAAAAAGAAAGGCGGCAATCAGCCGCCTTTCTTTTATGACTGAAGCCACTTTGCTCTTAATCCGCTTCAATTTGTTAAAATAGATTGATCGATTTCTATAGTGTTACGAAAGGAACATTTCCATGAATATCGTTTTGCTGGGCGCACCGGGCGCTGGTAAGGGCACTCAGGCTGCAAAGCTGGTAGAGAAGTATGGCTTCGCTCATATCTCCACCGGCGACATGCTTCGTGCTGCCGTTAAGAACCAGACTCCTCTTGGTCTTGAGGCTAAGAAGTACATGGATGCTGGCGATCTTGTGCCCGATGAAGTTGTAATCGGCCTCGTAAAAGAGCGTCTTCAGGACGCGGACACTGCCGATGGCTTCATCCTTGACGGCTTCCCTCGCACGTCTACTCAGGCTGTTGCGCTTGATTCGGAACTTTCTACCCTCGAGCGTCCTCTTGATGCTGCTCTTCTTGTTGATGTTGATAAGGAAGTTATCATCAAGCGTCTCACCACTCGTCGTATGTGCCGTGACTGCGGTTACATCGGTTCCGACGCTGACGCTACTTGCCCCAAGTGCAATGGCGAAATGTATCAGCGTGATGACGACAACGAGGCAACGGTACGTAATCGCCTTGATGTCTACGAGAGCTCCACTGCTCCGCTCATCGACTACTATCGCGGTTGCGAACTCCTGAAGGAGATCGATGGCGATCGTGATCCTCAGGTGGTATTCGACGCAATCGTTTCCACGCTCGGCTTGTAAGCAAGCGCCTCAATATGTCCCCGCATCATTTGATGCGGGGATTTTTTATTATCGGGCTTCTTCTGAAAGAGTAGTGCGTAACCAATATGGTGCGTGCGTATCTTGTAAAATGATTCGCTATGAAACCTATTGAAGACATTGCACTTGACTGCATAGACCTCGCCAAAGCCAATCGAGGTCGAATCAAACATGCGCTATCCCGTATTTTCGTGGTCGCGGTTGTTGCGCTGCTCCTCGAAATCTTCTTGTTCAATATGAACTATTTTCGATCAGCTACCTATGAGCCGATCAATTTAGCTGATCGCATTAGCCTTGATGCCAACGATACGGGAACGTCAAATTTCGGTTTGGGGCATAGCGAACAGTACAAGTTTACTGAGTCGAAGACTGCTGTAGATTTTTATGATCTCAACAAAGTGGTGAATAATATCCACCTTGATTTCGATAATTCGCAGCCAGCTCAGAACCTTAAGGTCAAAACCAGCTTTACCGACGCTGCGCATGAAACCTATTTTTCAACGACGGAATATACCTTTGGCGTTCCTGAAATAGACGTTTCAACGTATAGCGAGCAAAGTCAGTATCTGTACCTTGAGAGCTCAGGCACAATTCAGAACCTGCGTATCGAAATCGTGAACGATGATGCACGGTACCCCGTTGTTCTCAATACGGTTGTCATCAATGATCGTCAGCCCTTTGAGTTCAATGGCCTTCGCTATTTCCTGACGTTTACCGTTCTGCTTTTGCTTTATGTGTTTCGACCTGGCTCGAGCATTTATCGGTGCCGCGTTAAGGAGCATCCGAGATTTTCCCGCGCATGCATCGTGTTGGCAACAGCTTGTGAGGTTTTCGTACTTACTGCATATCTTTTGCTTGGATCAAACCAGGTCGGTATTGCTACGGCTAATTACAATTCGGGATCCTGGGACGGCCATAGCATCGTAAACACCTATAAGGTTGGTGGAGACAATGCTCAGCAATATGCTGAGCTCGCAAAGGCTATGGCTGATGGCCAGCTGTATTTGGAAGTGGAGCCCCCCCAATGGCTGGTAGACATGGACAACCCCTACGACAAGGGTGCGCGCGATGAATTGCAGAAGCAGACGGGTGAGTCGTACTTGTTCGACGTGGCGTACTACGAGGGTCATTACTATGTGTATTTCGGCGTGTTGCCAGTGCTCCTGTTCTATTTGCCGTTCTACTTACTTACAGGGTCGAGTTTCCCAACTGCGATTGGCGTTTTAATCGCTTGCATTATGTTCGTGCTGGGTGTAACAGCTCTGATGGATCGTTTTGCGCGACATCATTTTAAGCGTGTTAGCTTAGGCCTATTCCTCTTGCTGCAAATGCCTTTGGTGGCCTGTTCGGGCATGTTGTATCTAGTGAAGTTTCCAACGTTCTATTCGCTTCCAATTGCGATGGCCTTGGCATTTACGGTATGGGGTTTGTATTTTTGGCTTCATGGGCGGTCAACGGAAAGGGCGGCAGGATGGTATCTCGCTGGGTCTCTGTGCATGGCCCTTGTGGTTGCGTGTCGTCCTCAGTTCCTTATTTTCTCGTTGCTAGCGTTCCCGCTGTTCTGGCGCAAGTTCATTACCGAAAAGCACCTGTTCACCAAGAAGGGCTCAAAGGAATTTGCATGTCTTTTCGCGCCATATTTTGTTGTTGCCGCTGGCATCATGATGTACAACCGTGCGCGCTTTGGCTCATTCTTCGATTTTGGAGCAAATTACAACCTAACAGTAAACGACATGACGCAGCGAGGCATGAACGCTGGTCGTTTGCTGCCAGCTTTGTTCGCTTATTTCCTGCAAACCCCCACTACTACTGGCGTATTCCCTTGGCTTCAGCCCACTACATTCGATACTACGTACTTGGGTCAAACCATCAAGGAAGTGACGTTTGGCGGTATTTTGGTCTGCTTGCCTATTTTGTGGGTGCTGGCATTTGCCAAGCCGATCCTTTCCTATCGTATTAGGGAACGTTCTACCCATACCGTTGCCAGCGTCGTGATGACCATGCTGGCATCTGCGCTGATCGTTGCTTGTCTTGATGCTCAGATGGCGGGTATTCTGCAGCGCTATACCGCCGACTACAGCATCCTAATGTTGATTCCCTCTATTTTGCTTTGTTTCATCGCGAATGATGCCCTGGCTCCTGATAAAGAGAACGATGATCGTGGTGTAGAGCTGAAGGTGGGAAGCTCTGCGGTACCCAAGGTGCTTGCGCATCACCTCTTCCTTCGCGTCCTGGGGGTATTGGTGTTCCTGAGTTTGCTGTACTCCACCCTGATTTGTTTCATACCTGAAACCGGTTGGTATTCCGATGTATACGCATGGGCTTACCAAGATCTCATTGAAATGGTTGAGTTCTGGACATAAGTGTTAGGTCCTGTAGTGCAGCGTCGTATAGCAATGTGAGGCTCGTGAAGTTGCCTTGATTGCATTGAACGAATCAACGGATCAGATGAGCTTGTCTTGTCTGGTCCGTTTTTCAATTGGGAAAAAGAATACCGAGTTTTTGCGAGGTACTAAAAGGGTACTAATTTCGATTACCTGCCGTTCGCCCCGACAACCCAACCAGTGGCAACTGCCGAATTCCGTCTACCGAGCTATATCTAACACGTTCGGAAACCCCTAAAGGGCAAAACGTGTGGTCGGTACAATTAAGAAGCTTTCTAAAAAGCAAACCTTAAGCGAGAGGAGAGGTATGTCACAGTTGACCGAAATCCGTTGGCATGCACGTGCTGGCCAAGGTGCGGTTACGGCGGCGAAGCTTGTCGCGGACACGGCACTGCTGCAGGGCAACTACATCCAGGCTATGCCCGAATATGGCCCGGAGCGTACGGGAGCACCCCTGAAGGCGTATACACGTGTATCCAGTGATCCCATCGAGGTTCACAACAACATTCAGAATCCCGACATCGTCATCATCATGGATGACACCCTGTTGGCTTCTACGGACGTAATGGAAGGTATGCCCGAAGACGGTATCCTCCTGTTCAACACCACAATGACGGCTGCTGAAGCCCGTGCAGCGGTAGGCGCTCCCGAAAGCATGCGTGTTGCCGTAGTTGATGCTTCGGGCATTGCGCTTGCAACCATCAAGAAGGACATGCCCAATACCCCGATCGTAGGCGCATTGGCTAAGATCACGGGTCTTTTCCCGGTCGAAAAGGTCAAGGAACGCCTGGTTATAACCTTCGGCAAGAAGTTCTCCCAGGAAATGATCGACGCAAACCTCGCCTCCGTTGAGCGCGCTTATCAGGAGGTGCAAGAGTAATGTCCAAGTACCAGTTTGATGGCTCCAACTACGAAAACTGGAAGCCCGAAGAGTTCCCGACCGGTTATGTATGCCCCGAAGGTGGTACGTCAACCAACTGCTACACCGGCGGTTGGCGCTCCAATCGTCCTATCTGGGATTCCGAGAAATGCTCCAACTGCATGCTGTGCTGGGCTTACTGCCCTGATTCCTCTATTGAGGTTAAAGACGGCGCAATGACGGGTATCGACCTGTTCCATTGCAAGGGCTGCGGCGTTTGCGTTCAGGAGTGCAAATTCGGCGCACTCGAGCTTATCTCCGAGGCTGAAGCCCAGGAGCAGGAAGCGAAAGGGGAGTAACCATGGCCGAAAAGAAGATGTTCTCCGCTACGGGCAACCAGATGGTGGCAGATGCCTTCCGTCAGGTTAATCCCGATGTTATGGCGGCATACCCCATTACTCCTCAGACCACCATTGTTGAGGGCTATGCGAAGTTCGTTGCAGACGGAAAGGTAACCACCGAATACGTTCCCACCGAATCCGAGCATTCCGCGCTTTCTGCATGTATTGGTGCATCTGCTGCTGGTGCACGTGTTGCAACCGCGACAAGCTCCCAGGGCTTGGCCTACATGTGGGAGGAACTGCACATTGCGTCCGGCATGCGTTGCCCCATCGTTATGGCAAACGCCAATCGTGCACTTTCTGCTCCTATTAACATCCACGGCGATCATTCCGACATCATGAGCGCTCGTGACTGCGGTTGGGGCATGATGTTTGCCGAAACCGCTCAGGAGGCTTACGACAACACCATCATTGCGTTCAAGGTTGCCGAAGATCCCAATGTTCTGCTTCCCGTTCTCACCACTCTCGATGGCTTTGTTACCACGCATGCTATGGATTGCTGCGTGATGGAAGAAGATCAGGTAGTAAAAGATTTCGTAGGCAATTACGAGCCGAAGTACCCTCTTCTCGATACCGAAAATCCTGTTGGCCAAGGCATGTTTGCAACGCTTGGCAACGGCTACATGAAGTACAAGCTTACCGAGCGTCACGCGCTCGACAATGCTATGGAAGCTTTTGAGCGCCATGGCAAGGAATGGGCTGAAATCACGGGTCGTCCGTTCGAGCTGGTTGATGCATGGGGTACCGAAGACGCTGATTTCATCATCGTTGTTTTGGGCTCTTGCGCAGGTAATGCTCGTTTCCAGGCCCGCAAGCTGCGCGAGCAGGGCAAAAAGGTCGGTGTTGTTCGTCCTCGCATCTTCCGTCCGTTCCCTGCAAAGCAGATTGCTGAAGCTTGCAAAAACGCTAAGGCTGTGGCTGTTTTGGATCGCTCCGATTCCTACGGTTCCCCGCATGCTCCTTTGGCGCTCGAGGTTCGCTCTGCCTTCCACGCAAATGGGGTTGACGCTCTTGTCAACGATTACGTTGTGGGCCTTGGCGGCGCAGACATCACCCTCGAGCAGATGAACACCGTGTTCTCTGACCTTGAGGCGCGCGCTGCGGGCGAGGGCGACGGTTCCATCAAGTATCTCGGCATCGAAGAGTAAGGGGCATCCAATGGCAAACATCAAGCAACTTTCTGCCCGCCCCGACGACTTGGCTCCTGGCCATCGCCTGTGTGGCGGTTGTGGCGCATCTATGGCAGTGCGCCAGGTCCTCATGGGCCGCAACGACTACGACGTTGTGTGCTGCTCGGCAACGGGCTGTCTGGAAGTGTCCACTTCCATTTATCCCGACAACGCGTGGAACGTTCCGTTTATTCACAATGCATTCGCAAATGCGGGCGCAACTATTTCTGGCGTTGAGGCAGCCTACAAGGGCCTTCAGCGTGCAGGCAAGATCCCTGCTGACAAGAAGATCAAGTTCGTTGCCTTCGGCGGCGACGGTGGCACCTACGACATTGGTTTGCAGTCTCTGTCTGGCGCTATGGAGCGTGGTCACGATATCGTGTATGTCTGCTACGACAACGGCGCATACATGAACACGGGCATTCAGCGTTCTTCTGCAACCCCTAAGGGTGCATGGGCAACTACGTCTGAGGTTGGTAAGGAGCAGCAGGGCAAGCCCCAGAAGCGCAAGGATCTTACCTCCATCATGGCAGCCCATGGTGTTCCCTATGTTGCTCAGGCAACCGTAGGCAACTGGCGTGACCTGGTAAGCAAGGCGGAAAAGGCGATTGCCGTTGACGGTCCTGCTTTCTTGAACGTTATGGCGCCTTGCCCCCGTGGCTGGCGCATCGATTCCAGCATGACCGCAGAGATTTGCCGCATGGCGGTAAACTCCAAGTTCTGGCCCTTGTTCGAGGTTGAGAACGGCAAGTGGAAGCTCACTCCGGTTCGCGATAAGAACCTTATTCCCGTAAAGGACTTCCTGAAGCCCCAGGGTCGCTTCAAGCACCTCTTCAAGCCTGGCAACGAAGCTCTGTTGGAAGAGATCCAGCAAGACGTTGATGATTTCTGGGCTTACCTTGAGGGTCGTGTAGAAGGCTCAAAGGATCTGTAAGCGCAGTGCTTGGGCTAAGCTGATTCCCAAGTAAGGCTGTCTAACTAAGCCGCGAGATTGTGTATCTCGCGGCTTTTTTTCTTGACGGGGCACTGTAGTGCGCTATAGTAACCAATGGAAAATGAATACGGTCTTCAGGGCGAGGTGAAACTCCTCACTGGCGGTAGCGCGAAATCTTCTGCAAGGAAGCAATTGCGAAGCCCGCGACCCTTGTGCAAGCAAGGCTGATCTGGTGAAAATCCAGAGCCAACGGTTACAGTCCGGATGGAAGAAGACGATGAATCGGATCGGTCGTTTGGCCGTGCTTGTTTGTCATGTGAAAGCCCTGGAACGTTATGTTCCAGGGCTTTTTTCATGCAGGATGCATCTCCGTTCGTCGCTTACCCACTCAAGATGGTATTCGCGACAACGAATATGAAAGGAGGTGCAGTTCCTTGACTGACGAGGAGTACATGCAGCGAGCTTTGGAGCTTGCTATGCGCGGTGCCGGGTGGGTCAATCCCAACCCTCTTGTTGGAGCAGTTGTGGTACGCGATGGTCGAATTATTGGCGAAGGCTGGCATCCCGCTTTCGGCGAACTCCATGCTGAGCGTCAGGCTCTTGCCGATTGCCGCCAACGAGGTGAAGCCACCGAAGGTGCAACTATCTACGTAACGCTCGAGCCTTGTTGCCATACCGGCAAAACGCCCCCGTGCACTGAAGCGCTGATTGAGGCAGGCATCGCTCGAGTGGTTATGGGCGCCCCTGATCCCAACCCCAAGGTTGATGGCGGCGGCGTTGCCCAGCTCCAGGCGGCAGGTATCGAAGTTGTTCAGGGCGTCTTGGTTGAGGAATGCCAAGAAATCAACCGAGCGTTTTTCCATTACATCGAAACGGGAAAACCCTATGTCATCCTGAAGTACGCGATGACACTCGATGGCAAGATCACCACAAGGAGCGGCAAATCGAAGTGGATTACGGGCGAGGAGGCTCGCAAGCGCGTTCATGCAGATCGTCAACGCTATGCCGCTATCATGGTGGGTGTCAACACCGTCATCAAGGACGATCCGTTGCTTACCTGCCGATTGGACAGCTTTGAATCTTCCGACGTAGAAGAGCTGCAAGTGGTTGATGAATCCGATTTTGAGGATCTTCTTGAAAGGGAAATGGCGGAAGACGAAGCTGCTTTTGAAGCCGACCTGGAGGGTTGCGCCGACTCTACTCTGCGCGGATTCGGCACCTTCAATCCCCGTTGCTCGAACCCCATCCGCATCATTTGCGACACGCGGTTACGTACGCCACTCGATTCTCAGGTGGTGAGGACGGCTGCAGAGATCCCCACGTACATAGCAACCTGCGAACGCGATCTGGAAAAGCACCTGCCGTATCGTGAGCGTGAATGTGACATCATCGTGGTTCCCGAGGCTGCAGGCCATGTCGACATCGAGATCCTGATGGAAAAGCTCGGAGAGCTTGGTATTGACAGCGTGATTGTCGAAGGTGGCGCAGAAATCAATTGGTCGGTTTTGGCCTATGAGGTGGTTTCTTGCGTGCAGGCATACGTAGCCCCGAAGATCTTCGGCGGTGCAGCAGCGCCGAGCCCGGTAGGGGGCTTAGGTGTCGAGGCTCCCAAGTTCGCCATTGAGCTGTCCGATCCAAAGGTGACACAGCTCGGTCGAGATCTGCTCATTGAATGCGAGGTGAGGTAAATGTTCACCGGCATTGTGGAAGAAGTGGGCAAAGTGGCTTCCATTCGCAAAGGAGCTCATTCCTGCGTGCTTACCGTTGCGGCATCGAAGGTGCTTGAGGATGTTCATCTGGGTGACAGCATTGCAACCAATGGTGTTTGCCTTACCGTAACCGACTTTACGCGCAGTGGTTTTTCAGCCGATGTCATGCACGAAACCCTGAACCGTTCGTCTTTGGGTGCGCTGCGCCCGGGAAGTCCCGTGAACCTGGAGCGCGCCATGCTCGCTGGTGGACGTTTCGGCGGTCATATCGTTTCGGGCCATATCGACGGTGTGGGTACCGTGAAAAGCATCGACGAGGATGACAATGCCGTGTGGTATCGCATTGGATGTGATGCTTCCATCTTGCGCTTTATTGTTGAAAAAGGCTCTATTGCCATAGACGGCATCAGCCTCACTGTTGCGAAAGTCGACTCCGAGAGCTTCAGCGTTTCCATCATTCCGCACACACGAGCACAGACCAATTTGGTTACCAAGCACGTGGGCGATGTGGTGAATCTTGAAAACGACTGTGTTGGCAAATACGTTGAACGCCTTCTGGCTTGTTCGCCGGAGCTTGCAGGCGAAACAGTCCGTCAATCCGCTTCGGCAGTGAGCCCCTATGTCGAGAAGGCAAATGGTGCCGCATCGCAAAAGCAGGGCGGTATCACGAAAGAATTTCTGTTGAGCAACGGCTTTTAGCGGCTGGGCTCCTATAGCAAAACAGGACAATCGCTTCCCCCATTGCGGTGTGGGAGGCATGAGAGGATAGCAATGTTCCAGTTCAGTACCATTGAAGAGGCTTTGGAAGATCTTCGCCAGGGAAAGGTGATCTTGTGCACCGATGATCCTGATCGCGAAAATGAGGGCGATTTTATCTGCGCCGCAGAATTCGCTACAACCGAAAACGTGAATTTCATGGCGAAATATGCAAAAGGCCTGATCTGCATGCCCATGAGCATCGATCTGTGCCGCAAGCTCATGTTTCCTCAGATGGTAACCACCAATACCGACAATCACGAAACGGCATTTACTGTTTCGATCGATCACGTTGACACCACGACCGGCATTTCTGCTGAGGAACGTGGCTACACGGCTCGAAAGTGCGTTGATGAGAATGCTCGTCCTGAGGATTTTCGTCGTCCTGGCCACATGTTCCCGCTGATGGCAAAGCCTAACGGCGTCCTTGAGCGCAATGGCCACACCGAGGCAACGGTAGACCTGATGCGTCTTGCCGGTTTGAAGGAGTGCGGCTTGTGCTGCGAGATCATGCGCGATGACGGCACGATGATGCGTACCCCCGAACTTATCGAGCTTGCCGAGAAGTGGGATTTGAAGTTCATCTCGATTAAGGCACTTCAGGATTATCGCAAGAAGCACGACAAACTCGTAGAGCGTGTGGCTGACACCAAGATGCCCACCAAGTACGGCGACTTCCGCGCATACGCCTACATCAATAAGCTCAATGGCGAGCACCATGTTGCTCTGGTCAAAGGCGATATCGCCGATGGGGAAGATCTGCTGGTTCGCGTTCACTCGGAATGCCTTACTGGCGATGCATTCGGCTCCTTGCGCTGCGATTGCGGTGATCAATTCGCTTCTGCTATGCGCGCGGTTAACGAAGAGGGCCGTGGCGTAGTTCTGTACATGCGTCAGGAAGGTCGTGGCATCGGCCTGGTAAACAAGCTTCGCGCTTACGAGTTGCAAGACAAGGGCATGGATACGCTTGAAGCAAATCTTGCACTGGGCTTCAAGGGAGATGAACGCGAGTACTTCATCGGCGCGCAGATCCTGCGCGATTTGGGCGTGAAGACCATGCGTCTTCTGACCAATAACCCCGATAAGGTTTATCAGCTCTCCGAGTTCGGTCTCGAAATCACCGATCGTGTGCCGATTCAGATGCCTGCGACCGACCATGACCGCTTCTACCTGAAAACGAAGAAGGAAAAGATGGGCCATATTCTCGAAAGCGTCGAGGAATAACGGAACTGCCTGTAGGCAATAGGGGATTGCATCCCGAATTGAATGGAATTAGCCCCAGGCGTCAAAACGCTGGGGATAGCGAAAGGAAACGCATATGAACACTCTCGAAGGAAAGCTCGTATCTGAGGGCATCAAGGTTGGCATTGTGGCTGCTCGTTTCAACGAGTTTATCACTTCAAAGCTGATCGGTGGCGCAATGGATGGTCTGCTTCGTCACGATGTCAAGGATGAAGACGTGGACATCGCGTGGGTTCCCGGCGCATTTGAGATTCCGCTGGTTGCCCAGAAGATGGCCGAATCGGGCAAGTACGATGCTGTTATCTGCCTGGGTGCGGTAATCCGTGGCGCAACGTCTCACTACGACCTGGTTTGCAATGAGGCCGCAAAGGGTGTTGCTCAGGTTGGTCTGAAGACCGGTGTGCCTGTGCTCTTCGGCGTGGTAACCACCGACACCATCGAGCAGGCAATTGAGCGTGCTGGCACGAAGGCTGGCAACAAGGGCTTCGACTGCGCAACGAGCGCCATCGAAATGGTGAACCTCATCAAGACGATCGAGGCGTAACGGCAAATCCGGCAACGACCCTGCTCCGTTGTGGGCACGCACCCATTTCTTGATGCTTAAGAAAAGAGTGCAGCTCATCATAGGAGTGGGGTCGTTTTTTGTCTTGAAACACGGCAACAAGTATCCTGTATTAATAATATTTCGCTGTTGCAACGAAGGAGCTGATATGTCTTTGTTGGTTCACCCTCTTCCTCTGGGGAAAGTCAGACTACGCAACCGTTTGGTGATGCCCCCAATGGCTACCGAGAAATCGGAGGGGCAGGGCAAAGTGAGCGATGCCTTGTGCGAGTATTACGACGAAAAGACGAAGGGCGGCTACTTTGGCTTGGTGGTTGCTGAGCACAGCTATATCAGTAAAGAAGGTCAGGCAAGCAAAGGGCAGGTTTCTCTTTCTTCGGACGATGACGTTCCTGGTCTAAAAAGGCTCGTTGAGGTCATCCACCGCAATGGTTGCAAGGTGGTAGCACAGATCAACCATGCTGGTGGTAAGTCCATTTCTGCTTTGGGCGGTGAATCTCTTACGGCGCCTGCTCCAAGTGCAATGCCCTACACCACAACAAGAGGGGAGGCAGTGCAGGCGCATGCTATGACTCAGCAGGAAATCGACCAGGTCATTGCTGACTTTGCGTCTGCGGCGCGTCGTGCTAAAGAGGCTGGCTTCGATGGCGTCGAGATCCATTCGGCGCATGGATACCTTTTGAGTCAGTTCTATTCCCCGATAACCAATAAGCGTACGGACGGCTATTCGGGTGCGAGCATAACAGGGCGTACTCGCCTGCATTGCCAGGTCATTGAGGCGGTCCGTAATGAGGTGGGCCCCGATTATCTGTTGGCGCTTCGCTTGGGTGCCTGTGATTATGAGGAAGGTGGAGCAACAAGGGAAGATGCTGTTGCGGCATGTAAGATATTCGAAAATGCGGGAGTCGATCTGCTGGATATATCGGGTGGTTTATGCGGCTACCGCGGTGACGGCTCTAAGACCGAAGGCTATTTTGGCGAAGATTCAGCTGCTATCCGCGAAGCGGTTGCGGTCCCCGTTATCGTGACCGGAGGCGTAAGAACCCTTGAAGGCGCCGAGCGCGTGCTGGACAGGGGCCAAGCCGATTTAGTGGGCGTGGGTCGCGCTGTTCTGAAAGATTCCCTATGGGCAAAAAATGCTATTGAGCTCGCAGGCGGTACTAGCGTTAAAGGAACGGTATTCTTCGATTTCGACGGAACCTTGCATGACAGCATGGCAATCTATGGTCCCGCATTTCGCAAAGCGTATGCCTGTCTGGTTTCCGAAGGTCACATGCCGCCGCAAGAGTTTACCGATGAATGGATCAGCAGGTGGTTGGGCTGGACTACGGAAGACATGTGGACCACGTTTGCCCCCAACCTTCCTGAAGCAATATGGCGTCAGGCAGCGGAAATCGTGGGAAATGAAATGGACCGTCTTACCGAGGAAGGCAAGGCTCGATTGTTCCCTGGGGTACCCGAAATGCTCGATGAGCTCTGCTCGGATGGCTATGAACTCGCATTTATCAGCAATTGCCGCACCCGCTATTGTGAGGTGCATCGTGCGATGTTTGGGCTGGATACCTGGTTTGATGCCTATTATTGTGCTGAAGATTTTGGTGAAATGCCAAAATGGCAGATCTATCAGCAGGTTGCGGAGCGCCATGCCATCCCTCGCGTAATGGTGGGTGACCGTTTCCACGATGGTGAAGTGGCTATGAAAGCAAATATTCCCTTCATCGGGTGCACGTATGGTTTCGGCGACGATGAAGAGCTGGCAATGGCGGCGGCATGCGTCTTGGCGCCCAAGGACATTCCTAGTGCTGTTCGGGAGGTTCTTTCATGAAATACTGCATTCACTGTGGGTCGGAATTGGAAGACGAAGATAAGTTCTGTGTGCATTGCGGCTTGTCTCAGAGTTCTGCCCCAGAGCCTGGTTGCCAACAGGAAGCCGTGAGCCAAACATCCGTCCCACTTGCTTCCGCCGCGGCAAGCAAGAAACCGGTCAACAGAGCGGTGATTGTTCTTTCTGTGGCCCTTGCCGCTGCGTTGGTGATTATCGTTTGCTTGGTTTTGTTCATGCGTCCCTCTTCGGATGAAGGGGAGGCATCCTCTGCCAATGTTGCATCGCAGCAGCAGACTCATGATTCTGACGGCAGCGCATCCTCTCATGACTCTAAGAGTTTTGATTCCTCTGTTGCTTCCAAGAAGGAGAGCTCTTCGACACAGACTGAGGTTTCGGTTCGTGCGTTGTCGGGCTTTTCTGGGGAGATGAGCACGTGCCCGTTGAACAGCTATTCCGCCTCTTCGGTTCTTCCCGCGAGCGAATATGGCACGTATGTTGCAAGCAACTTAAGCGATGGGGATTGGAGCACTGCCTGGGTTGAGGGTTCTTCCGGCTCAGGGGCAGGTCAAAGCGTAACGATATCTCGTGCTTCTGGTGGCAAGGCGACGGTAAGCTGTTTGGAGTTGGTAACTGGTTACGGTAAATCTACCGACATTTATTACAAGAATGCGCGTCCGAAGCAGGTGTCTTTGATCGCTGATTCAGATGAGGTGGTAGCGCAGGTAACGCTTGCCGATTCGTATCGAGTGGTTCAGTCGATTAGTTTTCCGGCGGTAAGCACCTCTTCAATTACGCTGAGGATCGATTCGGTGTACGAAGGCAATAAGTACGATGATTGCGCAATCTCTGAAATGAGATGTTTCTAACAAAGAGGGAAGTTGCCGCCCACTCTTAATATGATGCGGAGCGTTGCGCCTGAGGCCCAATAGTGCGACTTCTTTTGCGAGTGACGCAGGCAACACCTATACTGAAAAAGATTGGTAGACCTAGCGGGTGCAAGATGCAGTCGCTTTGTAAGGCAGATGGAAGGAAGCATGATGCCCACTTACGCGGAACTGGGGAAGGAAGAGCTCACCACGCTCAAAACTGCACTCACCGAAGAATACGAAACCTATAAGGCTCAGGGTCTGTCCCTGAATATGGCGCGCGGTAAGCCGGGCTCCGATCAGCTCGATTTGAGCATGCCTATGCTGGACATCCTGCCTTCTTCCGATGATTGCAAGGCTGAAAACGGTACCGACATTCGCAACTATGGCGTAGTTGATGGTCTGCCGGAGGCCAAGAAGCTCATGGCTTCCATGCTCGATGACGAAGCAGATAACACCATTGTTTTCGGCAATTCCAGCTTGAACATCATGTATGACACCATCATGCGTTGCTGGGTGTTCGGCACGCTTGGCGCCACTCCTTGGAGCCAGCTGGATAAGGTAAAGTTTGTTTGCCCTGTTCCTGGTTACGATCGCCACTTCGGCGTTACCGAGGCGTTTGGCATTGAGATGGTTACCGTTCCCATGACCGACGAAGGCCCCGATATGGACGCCGTCGAGGAACTGGTTGCCAACGATTCGGCATTCAAGGGCATTTGGTGCGTTCCCAAGTACTCCAATCCTGGCGGCGTTACCTATTCCGATGAGGCAGTGCGTCGACTTGCTTCCATGAAATGCGCCGCTGAAGATTTCCGTATTTTCTGGGATAACGCCTATACCGTGCATCATCTTTATGACGATGCGGCACAGCAGGATCAGCTTCTTGATATTGCCAAGGCTTGCGTTGAGGCTGGTAACCCCAACCGCTATTTCAAGTTTGCTTCCACTTCCAAGGTAACGTTCCCTGGTGCAGGCGTTGCCGCTATGGCTGCAAGCCCGGAAAACGTTGCTGAAATCAAGAAGCGTATGGGCGTCCAGACCATCGGTCACGACAAGTTGAACCAGATGCGTCACGTTCGCTTCCTTAAAGACGCCGATGGAATCGCTGCCCACATGGCAAAGCATGCTTCCATTATTCGTCCGAAGTTTGAGTTGGTTCTGAAGATGCTGGAAGAGGGCCTGGCTGGCACGGGTTGTGGTTCTTGGAGCAACCCTCGCGGCGGTTACTTCGTTTCGTTTGATGCCCCCGAAGGAACTGCAAAGCATATCGTTGCTATGGCCAAGGAAGCTGGCGTTACCATGACGGGTGCTGGCGCTACCTATCCCTACAAGAACGATCCCAAGGATTCCAACATCCGCATCGCTCCTACGCTTCCTCCGCTGGAAGAGCTCGAGTCGGCACTGAAGGTATTCGTTTGCTGCGTTAAACTTGCTTCCGTGGAAAAGCTCCTCGAGGCATAAGCGCCAACCTAGCAAGCACTTATCAAGCGCGTTCCTGCGGGGGCGCGCTTTTTGTATTCTGGCACGGAAAATGCCATCGATCGAAGCTGCGTGTTTCTGCGGTTTTGTGGTTCGAGCAAGAGTAAGCTTAGGGAGAAAGAAAGAGGGCTGAAATGAAAATCGATCGCAGCAAAGTCCTACGGGCATTTTCGGATTACGTCGAGGCGTATGATTCTTGCAATCAGCGCATAACGTTGAAGATCGAGCACTCAAAGAGGGTTGCCGGTTTGTGCGAGCGGATTGCCAAGAGCAATGGTTTGAAGCAGGATGATCTCGACCTGGCATGGACGATTGGACTGCTGCATGATATGGGTCGATTCGAGCAATTGCGCCGTTGGGGTACGTTTTCGGACGCGCGTTCAACCAACCATGCCAAATTGGGGGCAGAAGTGCTGTTTAGCCAGCCTGCTGGAATGCCTCCCTTCGAGGTTGCTTCCAAATCGTCTAGTGGGCGGATTACGCGTCGAAATCCCGGTATCGCTCTTTTCGCCGGGCTTGCCCCTGGCAAGGTGCGCATGAGGGATTTTGTTGAGGAATCCAAGGAAGATCAGCTGATCCGCGCCGCGATAGCTACTCATGGCGACTATCGCCTTCCCGACGATTTGCCCGACAGAACGCGGCGTTTCTGCAACATTGTGCGCGATGCCGATAAGCTGGACATTCTCCACACTGTCAGCCTTAGCGATGCCGATACCATTTTGGGCATCTCCCTCGATGCGTTGCGTCAAAGTAGGCTTTCTTCTTCGGTACTCGAAGCGTTTGATGGGCGCCGTTGCGTAAAGCGCAACGATCGAGTTTTCCCTGCCGACTATGTTGTGGGCTTCCTCTGTTTCGCTTTTGAGCTTACCTATGCCGAAAGCCGTAGGATTCTGGCGGAGCAGGGTGAAATTTTCGAAATTGCAAAGAACCCTTTGGGCCTAAAAGAAGGTTTTTCCAACGAAAGAACCAAAGCGGAGTTCGAGCGCATGGAAAACGAACTGCGTGTTTGGCTGAAGCGCAACTGTTAGGGTTCCTCTACCGAAAAAGCCGTCTCAGCACTCCGTTAACCCAATCGAATCATGCTTGATAATGGGCTCTATGAACAATTGGCCGAGGTGTGCTTTGCGAAAATAGAGATGCGCGCCGACTATCGGGATCAGGGGGGGGATCGTCGGCGCGCTATAAAGGAGAGAATCGCAATTGAGTGCATTGCGAAGGTAAGAGGGCTAGGCACTTGCTTCGAGTGAATCGTCGTCATCTGCGCAGATGACCGCGCCTCTTTCAACCATGGCATTGATCTCTTTCGTGGATGCGCCGACCCACGAAAGAACGCTTCGGGTTGATTCGCCAAGCAAAGCGGGCTCATATGATTCGGCTAAACTCGAGTGCATGTTTCCAACGATATGCGGTGTGTTTGTCTGCAATGCAGTGCCAAATCGGGGGTAGTTAACGTAGTTAATGGTTTGAGGGTTTGTCCTAATGGCGAGATCTATTGCTTCGCTTTTGTTGAGACACGGTGCGATAGCGTAGGTTTTATCCGCTAGCCAGCTTTCCCATTCTTTGAAGGTCATTGACGCTGCGAAATCTACAATCGCTTGATATGCGGTGGGATTTTGCTTAGGAGTGTCCTTCAAAGTGTCATATAGATCCGGTCTGCCGATGTCATCGCAAAACTCGTTCCAGAACTTATTTTCGTAAAGCCCGAAAGATACCATCCTTCCGTCTTTTGTTCGGTAGACGTTGTAGCCGACCGACGGATATTCTCTCATGTCTGAAGTAAGTGTTTTGCCGTAGAAGAACCAGCGGCTATCGAGCATTGCATTCCACCAAAGAAGCGAATCGTACATCGAGACATCGACATGGGTTCCCCCTGCTTTGTCTCGAGCGATGAGCCCCGTTAAAGCCCCCTGTATTCCCACCATTGCAGCGGCGAGATCTGATGGCTGCAGCAAGGCAACAGCACCGTCCGTTAGATCGTAATAACCTGTTTTTGCGACGATGTTGATATCGTGAAGGGCGTCAAGACTGCGTGGGTCATTTTGGCCGTAGGCCGAAAAAGACACATAGACAAGATCGGGATTAATGCGATGGAGTGTTTCGAAGTCGATCTTCAGTCGCTTGGATACTCCAGGGCGATAGTTTTCGACAAGGACATCTGCACGAGCCACAAGCTGGTAAAAACGCTCAAGCACTTCTTGGTCCTTTAAATTAAGGGATATGCTCTCCTTGTTTCTGTTGAGCGCGTAGTGATAGTAGCTCTCACCGTTGACTATAGGCATTTCTCCACGAACTAAATCACCAGTCTTGGTGTCCTCCACCTTGATGACCTGTGCCCCCAGGTCGGCAAAAAAGAGGCTGGTGTATGCTCCCAGAAGGTAGCGTGACAGATCTAGAACGATTAGGTCTTCAAATGGCTTTTGCATGGGGATCTCCTTTTGAATCGAATTTGGGCAATAAGAACCTAGGCACCTCCATTTCGGTGCTTTTATAGCGGTTTCAACGTATTGGGTTGTTGGGGGATTGATTAGGTTTTCAGCGCTACTGCTTTCTTTGCCTTTTTGCGAGTCGTCTCATAAGGAAGACAAGGGAATAGCCTATAACGCCAATGACAATGAGTGTGGCAGTGTCATATCCCGTTATCAGTCCTCCAGCAAGAATCACGAAGATGCCGGGGCTGAGGATGTTGCACAAAAGGTTGAAATCAATCATTTTATTCACTGCCCTTTCAGGATCCGCTGCGTCCGGTTGGTTGTTGGAGCGCAGCGGATCTTTTTGAACGGTACGAAGGTGGTGGGGGATTAGCGCCCAGCAATGTGGGCGGCACGAAGGTTAAGCGCCGATTCCTTCCTTATGCGCTTCGGCGGTAAGTTCAGCGTCGCTCTTGAACCAGGTCTTGCGTCGTGCCTTGTCGCCGGCTATCCATGTGTAGCCAAGCAATCCGAAAGTGATGGTCAGGACGATAATGCCGCCGATGAAGAAGCCGTCCCAGCCGAAGGTTTCAGATACGAGCGCCCAGCCAGTTGCCCCGAGTGCGCCAATGCCATTGAAGATCATGATCATCCAAGAGTAGATCTTGTCGAAATCTCGACCACCAAATACTTCGCGAACGATGAACGGAAGCATTGCCGTGGAACATGCGTAGGCAAGTCCATAGAAGAGGCCACCGCAGAACATGGGCCAGATGCCTGCTTCGCCAAACAGCTTGGGAAGCCACCACATCATGCATAGACCAATTACGCCGCCAGCGTAGCCAATGATTTGCGCAATCAATACCGACCGAGATTCGATAAAGCCAATCAGGACCTTTCCGCCTCCCTGGCCTGCGCTTGCGAACGCTTCAAGAGTGCCCGAAAGGAGCAGCAGTGCGACCAGGGCTTGGCCTTCCCAGCCTTCGTGGCCAAGGAACTGAACGTAAGTCGCAAAGAGCTGAGACATCGTTGTGATTGTGTTCAGCAGGCCGGCGCCTAGAACAAGGGTCCAGAAGAATGGCATCTTCAACACGTCTTTAGCCGCAAATCCGGGTTCTTGGATTGCTTTTTTGTCTGCTTCTTCTGCCAGTTCAGCTTCCATTGCTGCGGCATCGAGTGGCATACCATAGGGAAGGGTTCCGCACTCCTGAGGGGTGCGCTTAACAAAGATTGCGATAAAGGGAATCGTGCCAATGGCGATTGCGATGCCGAATACCATGTACAGGGTTCTCCAGCCTTGAAGGTCGGGACCAAGTACGAATTGTCCAATGATGTTCCAGACGACTCCGCCAACGCCGGTCATTGCAAATACAATGCCGGTTACGGTGCCGTAGTTAGTGTGGAACCAGCGGCTTAAGATGCCTGCAGTCATCGTGAATTCAACGCATACAAGGCCAAGTCCGATAATGAAGCCCGCTACCCAGTAGCACCAAATCGCAGGGTATACGCAGAATCCCATGTAGGGGATAACTACCATCAGGGCTGCTACAACGCATACTGTTTTAGCGTTGAACTTGTCGAACAGTTTTGCCATTGGGGCAGCGCCGATGCACTGGCCCAAATAAACGAACGTGATGTATAGCGAGACTTGTGATGTCTGAACGCCGAAGTGTTGCGATACTGGCCTGTAACATAGGCCTGCTGCCGTAAACACAATGCCAACAGCGGTTAGCAATGTTAGCGCCATGGTTACCACAACGCCAACGTGGCGGACCGTAAGGCCCTGTCGGGCGATTTTTTCGGTTGCCATTTTTCCTCCTCCTTGCGTGGTTGCTATGTCCATGGCTTAGTGGCCGCAAAAGCCCTTTGGCTCATCCCCCACTGCGGCCACCAAGCCATAAAGACCAAAAACATTAGTCCATTTTTGAACGGGGACCGTAGCTGGGTTCGAACACTGAATCGGGTAGGCTAGGTCCGTGATAGCAGGTGACGGCTTCGCCATCGAGTTCTCGGATTTCCTCATCTGAGTAGCCGTACTCGGTCATTACAGCTGCGGTGTCGTATCCGATGGGCCTGCTTTTGCGAAGAATTGGGTCTCCGATGCTGTCGAGCCTGATGGGCGAGGTTGGTATTACCTTTTCGCCGAATGCGTCGTACTTGACCTTTCTCAGGATGTCGCTTGCGTAAACTTCTTCGTCTTCTAAGATGTCCTGCGGCAGATAGAGCTTCTCGTATGGGATTTCGTTCGCTTTGAAAATGGGTTCCCATTCAGCCCATGTTTTGGTGAGGAATTGGTCTTCGAGAATATGGACGACTTCCGAGTTCTTCCCCGACCCATTGTTGATTTCGGCTGCTTTGTTGTAGCGCTTGTCTCCAACAAGGTTGTCGAGACCAATGGTCCTCATGGTGTGATCGTAGAAAATGTCATAGCTTCCATAGCAGATAATGAACCAAACGCCATCTTTGCTTTGGTAAGTATTGTTGGTGGGACAAGTGACGTTGTAGCGCGATTTTGGCCAAGTGTCGCCGAACTGCGTTGATCCAAGCATCATCTGCATAGGCCAAAGCGAACAATGATGTAGGGTTACGGTGACCTTGTCCCCTTCACCCGTGCGGTCTTTGCGTGCGAGTGCTGCAAGCAGTCCTGCAGTTAGGGCAAGGGAAGCGTTCCAATCGCCCATTGCGGCTGGCCAGTTGATGGGCTGGTATCCTTCTCCGGCTTGGGGCAGGCAGGCAAACCATCCTCCACGTGCTGCATATGCCGTTGCGTCAAAGCCTTTCGTGTTCCTGTCGGGGCCGTATTCGCCGTAACCGCGCATTTGACCCCAAACCAGATGCGGATGCATTTTATGGATGCTGTCCCAATCAAGGCCTAATTTGACAAGGGCTTTGTCCCTGAAGCTTGTGACCATAATGTCTGCATCGTCAAGCATTTTGTGCATAAGCTCAGAGCCTTTTTCGCTCTTAAGATTGATGCTTACGAATGTTTTATTCATCGATGCATAATCGAATGCCGGATCATCGGTATCGGTTTTCTCCATGCCAAAGCCCGGTCCGTTTGTTCGGTATTCGTCTCCAGAGGCAGGCTCAATCTTGAAGATGGTTGCGCCCATTTCTCCAAGAATCCTTGGGCATGCTGGAGCCGCTACATAGCTCGTGAGTTCAACGACCTTTATTCCCTCTAGTCCCCTCATTACTTCCTCCTTGCATTAAGCTTGGTATCGGGTGAGTGCCAAGCGTGGGCGCATTGCGTGTGTTTCATAGAGTGATTTCATAACGAATGCGAAAACGTTTCGGCGAATAAAGGGCAATTCTTTTTAAACCACCCGTATTTGCCACATGGTTGGGGAGGGGATCATGAATCTTGACCATCTGAATTACTTCAAAACGCTCGTTGAGCTTCGGAGCAGGAGTGCGACTGCCGAAAAACTGTCGATTACGCCTTCGACGTTGTCTCTTGCTTTGGGAAAGCTCGAGCAGGAGGTTGGCGTTCCTTTGATCGAGAAGAAAAGGGGTGCGGTCGAGCTAACCAGTGAAGGCGAGTCGTTTTACGAGTATGTTGATGCCTCGTTGCGTTTTTTGAACACTGGGTTGAATATGTTGAAGGAGAAGCGGTTCGAATCTCAGCGAGAGATAGTGGTTGGCACCGTCTTTTCGGTTCAGAGTAAAGACTGGTCTCGCATCATCAATCAATTTAGGGTTCGTACTCACGGTGCTGTTTTGGTCAAGGTCGATCAAGCGTCGACCCCGGCGCTTATTGAAGAGATAAAGAGGGGAGTAGTTGATGTGGCCTTTGCCGGAACAATGGGCGAAGATCCCGATATAAGGTTTGACCCCTGTTGGACCCAAGAGGCCGTCCTCGTCGTGAATCGTTTGCACCCACTTGCTTCCCGAGATGAAATATCCCTGAAAGAGCTGATGGACCATTATTTAATTTCCTATAACTTGACGGGTCCACTCGGCGCGGAGCTTACTAATTTAGTGAAGGATTACGACCTTACTATCGACTGCCTTTACTCGGATGAGATCACTTTGGCATCGATGGTGGTTGGAAACCCCGATATTATGGCGATAGCTTGTCGTTCCTGGATCCTTGATTCCTATGATCAGGACATAAAGTTGGTTCGGATTTTGGAAGCTCCTCGCGACTTCCACCAAATGTATCTTTGCTCAAACGCTCGCATTGCTCAATCGAAGACTGTTACGGAATTCGTTGATACCGCATTGAGGTATTGTTCCTGTTTGCGGTGATTGCGATTCGTGCGCATTCGCTATGAAAATCTCAATGTGCCATGCACTTCAGCTCTTCTGAAATGCATGGCTTATTAATAACTTGCCTATTAATTAAGAACAAGCAATGGTTTCTTAATTTTAACTACATATTTGATCATTTTTAAATTAACGAAATCGATGAAGGTAATTTGAGGTCAAAAGCTGGAATTTGATGGGATGAGCCGACAATTATCGATGGCTTCTTATTTTTGCTCACGCAAATTACCTGCTCATTCTTTAACTATTATTAAGTAGCTCGTAACACGAAGCAGACTCCAACGAAAGAACCAAAGCAGAGTTCGAGCGCATGGAAAACGAACTGCGTGTTTGGCTGAAGCGCAACTGTTAGGGTTCCGCTACCGAAAAAGCCGTTCTAGCACTCCGTTAACCCAATCGAATCATGCTTGTCGTATAATCCGTCACTATTGCGTACTAAAGTGCGTAGTGCTGTGTTTCTATCGCAGCGATAGGTGAAGCCGCTGGGTTTTTGCTCAGCATGGGAAAACGGAAAGCGAACGGTATGGTATCTCACGATTTCTGGGTATTGCTTGCAATGCTCCTCTACTTCATCGTTGTCGTGGTTATCGGCTTCGTGTATGCGAAGAAGTCGAACCAATCAACGGAGAACTACTTCTTAGGAGGGCGCAGGCTCGGCCCATGGCTCACTGCTCTTTCTGCTGAGGCATCCGACATGTCGGGTTGGCTGCTTATGGGTCTTCCCGGTGTGGCCTATTTCACTGGTGCGTCTGACGCGATGTGGACGGCTATCGGCTTGGCGATTGGTACCTACCTGAATTGGCTGTTTGTCTCTAAGCGTTTGCGTAAATACTCTCAGGTTGCTAACAACTCCATTACGCTTCCTGATTACTTCTCAAATCGATTCCACGATTCCAAGAACATCCTTATGACCATTTCTGCATTGGTTATCCTGCTGTTCTTCTCTATCTATGTAGGCAGTTGTTTCGTAACGTGCGGCAAGCTGTTTGCTACGCTGTTCGGTCTTGATTACGCAACCATGATGGTTCTTGGCGCCTTAATCGTATTTCTCTACACGTTTGTGGGCGGATATCTTTCCGTTTGCACCACCGACCTTATTCAGGGCAGCATTATGATTTGTGCTCTGGTGGTTGTTCTGGTTGGTTCCATCACGGCTGCTGGTGGTGTCGACAATACGGTTGCATTCTTACAATCGATTCCTGGCTTTCTTTCGGGTACCGAAATCGCAACGCCCATCTTGGACGAAGGCGGCAAGCAGGTAGTTGAAGGCGGAATGCCGCTGTTCGGCGAAGCGGGATCATACGGTATGGTCACCATCGTTTCCGGCCTGGCATGGGGATTGGGATACTTTGGCATGCCGCAGGTTCTTATCCGCTTCATGAGCGCTACCCATTCTTGCGAGCTGCGTAAGTCTCGTCGCATTGCAACGGTATGGGTTGTTATCTCCTTGTTCAGTGCGGTTTCTATTGGCCTTATTGGTCGAGCAGTTATTCCTACGGAATTCCTAACGCAGGCAAGCGCCGAGAGCATCTTCATCGTTCTCTCTAATATGATTTTGCCTTCCTTTATGTGTGGCCTTGTGGTTTCGGGCATTTTTGCAGCTTCGATGTCGTCTTCATCTTCCTACTTGCTCATTTCTGGTTCGGCAGTGGCGGAGAACATCTATAGGGGACTAATAAAGAAGGATGCTACCGACTCTCAGGTAATGATCGTGGCTCGACTAACTTTGGTTGCCGTGCTCTTGTTCGGTATCGTCATTGCGCTCGACGAGAATTCGTCTATCTTCCAAGTTGTTTCGTACGCATGGGCGGGCTTTGGTGCTTCGTTCGGACCGCTGATCATCATGAGCCTCTATTGGCGCCGTACTAATTTGCAAGGCGCTTTGGCGGGTATGCTTACTGGCGCCATAACGGTGTTGATATGGCATACGTTCATAAAGCCGCTGGGTGGCTTCTTTGCGGTATACGAGCTTTTGCCTGCCTTTGTGCTGAGCCTCATTGCCATCATTGTGGTTTCACTTCTTACCAAGGCTCCGTCCAAAGAAGTTACCGATGAGTTCGATTCGTACCTGGAAGCTGACTGCTAAATTGCACAAAAGCTGAAAAATATTTTTGAAAAAAGTTTTTGAGAACCGGCCGATCTGATCTTAGATCGGCCGGTTTTTTACATCGCATCAAACAGGAATAAAACGCTACTGACCTGGGCTTTATGGCAATAAAAAACAGCATGTGAAAAAAGATGCCATATGGACATGCCCGGGGCCGTGTAAAGTGTTGACACGGGGTGGATACCTAGCGTATTATTCCCTTGCTCGCTTGAACGGAAACAACGTTCGAACCGAGCAGCAGCTTGAAAATTGCACATGATTACAAGCGAATTCGGGAGTGTTCCAGAGCGGTCAAATGGGACGGACTGTAAATCCGTTGGCTCAGCCTTCCAAGGTTCGAATCCTTGCACTCCCACCATCTCGCCCATATAGCTCAGCAGGTAGAGCACTTCGTTGGTAACGAAGAGGTCAGCAGTTCGAGTCTGCTTGTGGGCACCATTTTGGCGGTGTAGCTCAGTTGGTTAGAGCACACGGTTCATACCCGTGGCGTCACTGGTTCGAATCCAGTCACCGCTACCAAATTTTCCGCTTACGCACGGTAAGCTTTTACTTTATCGTTTACAAATTCGCCTACCAAGGCGAATTTGTGCATTCCCACCAATAAGGAGGAATAATGTCTAAGGAGAAGTTCGAGCGTTCTAAGCCGCATGTTAACATTGGTACTATCGGCCACGTTGACCACGGCAAGACCACGCTGACTGCTGCAATTTCCAAGACCTTGTCCAGCAACGACGGTTCTCACGGTACTGCAACCGCAAACTTTACCGCATTTGAGAACATCGACAAGGCTCCTGAAGAGCGCGAGCGCGGCATTACCATTTCTATTTCTCACATTGAGTATGAAACCGACAAGCGTCACTATGCACACGTTGACTGCCCCGGCCATGCTGACTACGTCAAGAACATGATCACCGGTGCTGCTCAGATGGACGGCGCTATCCTCGTTATCGCTGCAACCGACGGCCCTATGGCTCAGACTCGTGAGCACATCCTGCTCGCTCGTCAGGTTGGCGTTCCCTACATCGTTGTTTTCCTGAACAAGTGCGACATGGTTGACGACGAAGAGCTCCTCGAGCTCGTTGAGATGGAAGTAACCGAGCTTCTCGATTCCTACGGCTTCGAGGATTGCCCGATTATTCGCGGTTCCGCTCTTAAGGCCCTCGAAGGCGACAAGGAATGGCAGGACAAGATCTGGGAGCTCATGGATGCTGTAGACGAGCACATTCCTACTCCCGAGCGTGCTATCGACAAGCCCTTCCTGATGGCTGTTGAGGACACCATGACCATCACCGGTCGTGGCACCGTTGCTACTGGTCGTGTTGAGCGCGGCGTTCTGCATGTAAACGACGAACTCGAAATCGTTGGCATCAAGGATACCGAGAAGACCGTTTGCACCGGCATCGAAATGTTCCGCAAGCTGCTTGACGAGGCTCAGGCTGGCGATAACATCGGTTGTCTGCTCCGTGGCATCAAACGTGAGGACATCCTGCGTGGCCAGGTTCTCTGCAAGCCCGGTTCTGTAACTCCTCACCAGGAATTTGAGGGTCAGGTTTACATCCTTACCAAGGAAGAAGGCGGCCGTCATACTCCGTTCTTCGATGGTTATCGTCCTCAGTTCTACTTCCGCACCACCGACATCACCGGTGTTGCGCATCTCCCCGAGGGCACCGAAATGGTTATGCCTGGCGACAACGTAACCATCACGGCTGATCTCATTCACCCCGTAGCTATGGAGGAAGGCCTCCGCTTCGCTATCCGCGAAGGCGGCCGCACCGTTGGCTCCGGTCGTGTAACCAAGATCATCAAATAACACGATCTTTGTGAATTCGGTAGGGGAGTCTGCAGCGCAGACTCCCCTGCTTATTAATCATGTGCTAATGTCAAGCAATGCTAATACGTAATTTAAAGGAGAATTGATGCGTACTTTGGTCACCCTTGCATGCACTGAATGCAAGCGTCGAAACTATACGACCAAGAAGAACAAGCAGAATAATCCCGATCGTATTGAGTTCAAAAAGTATTGCAAGTGGTGTGGTACCCATACCCTGCACAAGGAAACTCGCTAGAGATTCGGAAACTGAAATAGGCCAGTAGCTCCAATTGGTAGAGCGGCGGTCTCCAAAACCGCATGTTGGGGGTTCGAGTCCCTCCTGGCCTGCCAGCTTGTTAATGAGCAGCTCCATGAAGCTGCTTGTTTGGCGTATAGAGAGTAGTAATTTCCAGAGCAGGAAGTTGTATGGCAAAGAAGTCAAAAACACAGAGGGCCAAAGCATCTGCTAATCGTGCCGCAAAAAAAGAGCGTGCAAAGCAGGCTGAGGTCACCCCGGTAGTAGAAGAGGAGTCTAAGAAGCGTTTCGGCTTCGGCAAGAATTCTTCCTCTACCAAGGCTGCTGCAAAGGCAACCTCTTCGCAGAATCAGCCGAAGAAGGCTGACGCGAAGCCCAAGAAAAAGCGCTTTGCTTTCCTTTCCGCGGTTCGTTCTGAGATGCGTCGCGTAACGTGGCCTACAAAGCAGGACGTCCTTCAGTGGACTGGCGTTGTTGTTCTGGCTTTGCTGTTCTTTGGTGTCTTCGTCACTATCCTCGATGACTGGGTAGTAACCCCCATCCTTCTTGCGATATCGAGTCTGTCTGGTTTGGGGGCTTAAATAATCCATGACGAAGAAATGGTATGTCCTTCACACGTACTCTGGCTATGAGAACAAGGTGAAGAAAAACCTCGAGACCCGCATCGAGACTATGGGTCTCGAAAACAATGTGTTCGCTATTCAGATTCCTACCGAAACGGTAACTGAGATTAAAGAAGGCGGACGTCGTGTGGAGAGCGATAAAAAGGTATTTCCTGGTTATGTGCTCGTCCGCATGGAACTTGACGATCGCAGCTGGGCTGCAGTTCGTAACACCCCGGGCGTAACGGGCTTTGTTGGCAGTCAGGGCAATCCTGCTCCACTTACGCGCGAAGAGTACAACAAGATTATGAAACGTACTTCCCATGAGGCTCCTAAGAAGATCACTTCCACTAGCCTCGAGGTTGGACAAACGGTAAAGGTCGTTTCTGGTCCATTGTCGGAGTTCGACGGTGTTGTCTCTGAAGTATCCCCTGAATCTGGCAAGGTCAAGGTCATGGTTTCCATCTTTGGCCGTGAAACTCCGGTTGAACTTTCGTTCGATCAGGTGGCTACTATTTAATCTTGAATGCAATGCGTCTCACGCGCCCGTATGTGGACGGGGCTTCTCGTGGAGGCGCTTGTCATAAACTGGTAAGCAAGATATTTCAGTTGAAAGGATTTTACTGAAATGGCTGAGAAGAATGTAACGGGTTTTGTAAAGCTCCAGATTCCTGCTGGCGCTGCAAACCCTGCTCCTCCGGTTGGTCCTGCACTTGGTGCACAGGGCGTTAACATCATGCAGTTCTGCCAGGCATTCAATGCCGCTACGCAGGACAAGTCCGGCACCATCATCCCTGTAGAGATCACTATCTACGAAGATAAGACCTTTGATTTCGTATGCAAGACCCCTCCGGCTGCATTCTTGATCAAGGAAAAGCTTGGTCTCAAGAGCGCTTCTGGTATCCCGCAGCTCAAGAAGGTTGGCGAACTTTCCGTTGAGCAGCTCCGTGAAATCGCTGAGATCAAGATGCCCGACCTCAATGCAAACGATATCGAGGCTGCAATGGAGATCGTAGCTGGTACCGCTCGTTCCATGGGCGTAACTATTGAAGGCCGTGCTCCTAAGAAGGAATACAAGGTTACTCGTCGTCTCCAGGCTCTTCTCCAGGGCGAATCCGCTGAATAAGCATTTTATCCAACTGCCGTTTTTGGCATTGGGTGGAAGAACCGCTAGAAGCGCGGTTCGTTAAAACCACGAAAGGAATTTTCAAATGGCACTTTCTAAGAAGTACAAGGAAGCAGCTGCAAAGATCGAAGCTGGTAAGTTCTATGCTCCTCTCGAGGCTGTTGCTCTCGTAAAGGAGATCGCTACTGCTAACTTTGACGAAACGGTAGAGGCTCATTTCCGTCTTGGTATCGATACCCGTCAGGCTGATCAGCAGCTCCGTGGTACCGTTAGCCTCCCCAACGGTTCTGGTAAAACTGTTCGCGTAGCAGTATTTGCTGAGGGCGATGCAGCACGTGCAGCAGAGGAGGCCGGCGCTGACATTGTTGGCTCCGATGATCTCGTTGCTGAAATCCAGGCTGGCAACATTAACTTTGATGCTGCAGTTGCTACTCCTGATCAGATGGCTAAGGTTGGTCGTTTGGGTAAGGTTCTCGGCCCTCGTGGTCTTATGCCTAACCCCAAGCTCGGCACTGTTACCCCTGACGTTGCTAAGGCAATCAAGGAGCTCAAGGGTGGCCGCGTAGAGTATCGTGCTGACCGTTACGGCATCTGCCATGTAATCATCGGCAAGTGCTCTTTCACTGCTGAGCAGCTCGCTGAGAACTATGGCGCTATTTACGACGAGATCCTTCGTATGAAGCCTGCTTCTGCTAAGGGCCGTTATGTTAAGTCTGTTACGGTTGTATCTACCATGGGCCCTGGTGTTCCGGTAGACAGCTCCGTAAACCGCAACTACACTGAAGCTCAGTAACTTCGCTTACCTAATGACTGAAAGGCACCCCTTAGGGTGCCTTTTTTATTTTGTAGACAATCTGGTCATTTTGCCCTAAAAAAAGTAGCCAAAAGTCTGTTAATAGGAGTAAGCTATAATGATTTTGGATGATTATATTCTCATATTTCCCCAATATGAGTACTAGGGTGTGCATGCGCCGAATGGAGGATGGAATGAGCGAAAAAACTCAGAACACGAAGGAGCTCGCTGTTGAGGTACTGAAAGCAGAAGGAATGCTTGAGGGAATTGTGGCAGCGCTAGCAGGTCCTTCGCGTCGTGTAAGGCAGAATGCCTCATCTGTGCTTGCTCAGGTTGCAAAAATCGACCCAGAAAAGCTTGCCCCCCATGCTGACGAGTTTATCGATGCCTTAAATCGCCCTGAGGCCCAAACCCGATGGGAGTCTTTGGATGTTCTTACCGAGCTTGTTCCTATCGACTCTCGAGCTTGCGATAAGGCTCTCGCTGGCGCTGAAGCTGCACTCTTCGATGAAGATAATGGCTTTGTCCGCCTTGCTGCTCTTCGTTTCCTGTGCGCATTGGGATCAACAACCGAAAATCGCTCAATGAAGGTTTGGCCGCTTCTTGATGAAGCCATCCAGTGTTACCACGGTGACTACGAGTATCAGGATATGCTTATTGCCCTGATTTCTTTCGCTGATGGGAAGATTGCTCCTGAGGTAAAGGAAGGCCTTGCCGATCGCGTGAAATTTGACGCCGAGCACGGTAAGGGTGCTTTGAAGCGCCGTAGTCAGCAAATCATCGAGGCTCTTTCATAACCCGTTCATCGCTACAGCTAAGTTAAATTTAAATTTGTTGCACCACAAAATCTATTTTAATACTAGGATAAAAGGACCAACATTCTTCCCTGAATGTTGGTCCTTATGTATTTCGAACAAGGAGTGTATCCATGGCAAAGCATACCGTAACGCTTATTCCTGGTGATGGTATCGGTCTTGAAACAACTGCGGCGATGAGGCGAGTGGTTGAGGCTTGTGGCGTCGATATCGAATGGGAAATTGCTGAAGCGGGTGCTCACATGATGGATTCATGCGGTACGCCATTGCCTGAAGCCACCATCGAAGCCGTACGACGCAATAAAGTTGCGATCAAGGGTCCCATTACCACTCCTGTTGGTACTGGCTTTCGCAGCGTAAATGTTGCACTTCGCAAAACGCTGAACCTAAATGTTTGTCTCCGTCCCGTGCTTTCGATTCCTGGTGCTGGAGGTCGCTATCAGGATGTAGATCTAGTTATCGTCCGTGAGAATTCGGAGGATCTGTATGCTGGTATTGAATTCGAAGAGGGTAGCAAAGAAGCTGCAGAACTAATTGAATTCTGCAAACAGCATGATGCAGGTACTATTCGCTCTGATTCCGGCATATCAATCAAACCTATTTCGGTTACCGCTTCGCAGAATATTGTGCGCTATGCATTTGACTATGCTGTTAAGCACGGTCGAAAGAAGGTTACGGCAGCCCATAAGGCTAATATCATGAAGCATTCCGATGGTTTGTTCTTGCGCACGGCAAGGGAGGTTGCTGCCGATTATGAAGGTAGCATCGAATTCAATGACAATATCATCGATGCGTTCTGTATGAACCTCGTTATGGACCCCTCGCAGTTTGATGTGATTGTGTTCCCGAATCTTTATGGCGATATCGCAAGCGATCTTTGTGCGGGTCTTGTCGGAGGATTGGGCATTGCACCGGGAGCTAATATCGGTCCCGATTACGCTATTTTCGAGGCTGTACATGGCTCTGCTCCCGATATTGCGGGAAAGAATATCTGCAATCCAACTGCTGAGATTTTGTCTGCTGCCATGATGCTTGATCATCTCGGGGAACTTGAGGCGGCTCAGCGCATTCGTGATGCTGTTCGCAAGGTGTATGCTGAGGGCGAGGTGCTGACCGCCGATATCCGTAAAGCAACAGGATCAGATAAACCAGCAGCTTCTTGCTCTCAATTTACCGACGAACTGATCTCAGCGCTCACCCGTCTTGCTTAAAGCTTGTCTTTTGTTTTGTTGTTTAGTTTTGCGGCTTTAAGCCAACGAATTGATTGTCTGATTTGCCGTAGTTGAAAAAGGAGTAATTATGTCAAGTCGTTCCGATGTCCTCAAAGTCGGAAACGTAACCTATACGTATTACCCAGTTAATCGTGTTGCTGGTCACGAGAAGCTCCCGTTTTCTCTAACGGTTCTGCTCGAGAATATTCTTCGAAATGCTGAGTCTGACGAGCGTGCGAGTGAATTGGCTCAACGCTTGGTTGAAGCGGGGCTTTCTGGTGAAGTCGGAAGCGAAATCGAGTTCAGCCCTGCGCGCGTTCTTTTCCAGGATTTCACCGGTGTACCCGTCTTCGTTGATTTTGCGGTAATGCGAGAGGCATGCATGGCTCTCGGCGGGGATCCCAAAACCATTAATCCTCAAGTACAGTGCGATCTGGTTATTGACCACTCGGTTATTGCCGACGAAGCGGGTTGTGCGGGTGCATTGCAGAAGAACATGGAACTAGAATTCGATCGCAATAAAGAGCGTTATGAGTTCCTTAAATGGGCCCAGGAATCATTCGAGAATGTACGTATTGTTCCTCCTGGAGCTGGCATTTGCCATCAGCTGAACATTGAGCGCTTTGCTTCGGTGGCTATGACGAAAGACGGCGAGGAAGGACCCCTTGCGTATTTCGATACGCTCGTTGGTACCGATTCTCATACACCTACCGCTAACGGCATCGGCGTGCTCGGTTGGGGCGTAGGCGGCATTGAAGCGGAAGCTGCAGCTCTCGGTCAGCCGATCACTACGCTGGTGCCTCGCGTAATTGGCATTAAGCTTACAGGCTCTCTCCAGCCAGGGGTGAGCGCAATGGACGTATCCCTTGCGTTTGCTCAGATGCTGCGTGCAGAAGGGGTTGTTGGCTGTTTCGTAGAATGCTTCGGTGAAGGTCTCGAAAGCTTGAACGCTACACAGCGTGCATGCATCTCAAACATGACGCCCGAATATGGTGCAACTTGCACCCTGTTCCCCGTAGACCAGAAAACGCTTGATTATCTCGAGCTTACTGGTCGCAGCGCGGAGCAAATTGCATTGGTGGAGTCTTATGCAAAGGCTCAGGGCTTCTGGAACGATCCGCAAAGTGAACCGCGAATCTATTCCAAGGTGCTCGAGCTTGATCTTTCGAAGGTCCAGCGTAGCGTTGCAGGTCCGTCTCGTCCGCACGACCGTATTGATTTGGCCGATGTTAAGAATCGCTTTAGCCAGCTGTGCAACGATCGTTCTCTCGATTGCAGCAAGAAGGTTTCGGTTGATGTATTGGGCCATAATTACGAAGTCACTCATGGCGCATTGGCCATTGCGGCTGTCACTAGCTGCACGACGGCAACGGATGCTAGCATGATGATCTCTGCTGGTGTGCTGGCGCGAAATGCCAGCAAAGCCGGTCTCCATCCGAAGCCATGGGTTAAGACTATCCTGGCGCCTGGAAGCCGCGCGACGGAGGACATTCTAGACGCTGCGGGTCTTATGCCTGCTCTTCGTGATCTTGGTTTTTATACGTGTGGCTTTGGCTGCATGAGCTGTATTGGCAATTCGGGCCCGGTTTTGCCGGGAATGCACGATATCGCCAATGAGGTCGAGTTGGCCAGTGTGCTTTCGGGCAACCGTAATTTCGAAGGCCGCATTTCGCCCGATGTGTCCCAGAACTATCTCTGTGCGCCTGCGCTGGTTATTGCGTATTCGCTTGCAGGTACGATCGATTTTGATTTTGAAAACGAAGCGCTCGGCATCGATGCGGAAGGTAATAGTATTTACCTCAAAGATATCTGGCCTGATGACGAAGAAGTTACCCTTCTTCTTAGGAAGAGTCGAACCAAGGAAGTGTTCGACCGTGCTGCAGTGGGTCTATTTGATGGTGACGAAAGATGGCAGTCGCTTGGTAGGGAAGCGAGTGATGTGTTTGCATGGGATCCCGATTCCACGTACGTTCGTCGCGCCCCCTACTTTGATGGTATGGGGAAGGATCCTGTAGCGCCAAAGAGCGTAAAGAATGCTCGCATATTGCTCAATTTGGGGGACTTTATCACTACCGACCATATTTCCCCTGCCGGCTCTATCGCAGACGATTCTCCTGCGGCTCGCTACCTCGAGGCTCATGGTGTTAGGAAGGAAGACTTCAATACGTACGGGGCTCGACGGGGTAACCATGAGGTGATGATGCGCGGTACCTTCGCCAATGTGAAGCTGCAGAATAAGCTCGCCGAAGGGAAGCGTGGTGGCTGGACGCGCGATTTCATCGATGATGAAATCAAGGCTGTCTATGATGCTGCCGAACACTACCAAGGGGAAGGCTCCGATTTGGTTGTTCTGGCGGGAAAGATGTACGGAAGCGGATCGTCGCGCGACTGGGCGGCAAAGGGACCGATGCTCCAGGGCATTCGTGCCGCATTCGCCGAAAGCTTCGAGCGAATCCACCGTTCAAATCTTATTGGTATGGGTATCCTTCCTTTGCAGTTTGAGGAAGGGCAGAACGCCGAAAGCCTGGGCCTTGATGGAACCGAGCGCATCACCGTTGGCGAAATAGATTTCTCTGAAGGTCTGCCAAATCCAAGTCATGTTGTCGTCACGGCGGAAAAACCAGACGGTAGCAGCATTGATTTCACGGCTGTTGTAAGAATCGATACGCCAACCGAAGGAAGCTATTACTACAATGGCGGCATTTTGCAGTATGTATTACGTCAGCTTTCCTAAATAGTTTACGGAAGTCTACGGAAGCGGGATTCGAGTAAGTTTAACCTCGGGTCCCGCTTTTTTGTTTCGCATATAAAGCCGCTTCCTATACAATTGTTTGTTATATACAAACTGAGGGAGGAGACCTATGCCGGATCCTAATCAACAAGGACCCATGAGTTGGGCCGACTTGCTGAATCAATTTGGCGGCGGTGCTGGCGGTGCAGGCGGTTCGCAAGGACCCAGCGCCGGCGGTCATCGCGGTGGCAGCGAATTTGATATGCTGCGAACCCGTTTTGCTCAAATGAGCAAGAAAGCAATTGTTGTTTTAGCTGTCGTAATTCTTATCGTCGCAGCATTTTGTTACTGGTGGTTCCATCCGCCGATCAACATCCATAGCGTCGATCTTTGGATGTTCCTTGCTATCTTTGTGCTGTTCCCGTCTTTTTTGGTGTTCTTCATCTTCCACCAAATATATGAGCGCGGAATGGGCAAACGCGAGAAGAACGAAAAGAAGGCTAAACGCTTCAAGGGCCTGATGGTCGTTCCCGTAATCATTGCGCTCGTTGGCGTTTTGGGCGCTGTTGCCTCTTTGACTTTGTTCCCTGGTAATGCGGAAAAGTATTCCACCATCCTCAACACGGAGGATGGGGACTTTGCTACCGACATCGAACAGGCGGATTACTCTACCATTCCGTTTATCGATCGCGATTCCGCTGTCCTTTTGGGCAACCGCACCATGGGCACTATGGCAGACTACGTTAGCCAGTTCGAGATTTCCGACCTGTATTCTCAGATCAATTATCAGGACGCACCGGTTCGTGTTAGCCCCCTGAATTATGCTGACGTGTTCAAATGGTGGTCCAACCACAATACGGGTATTCCTGCATACGTAATTGTCAATATGAGCACCCAGGATACCCAGATTGTTCGTCTTGAAGATCCGATCTACTATTCTGATTCCGATCCTTTCTTCAACAACGTTGACCGTCATGTGCAGCTGAGCCATCCGTTCTATATCTTTGGTGAAAAGTCGTTTGAGATCGACGACAATGGCAAACCGTATTGGATCTATCCGGTAATCGACTACACGGTTGGTCTGTTCGGTGGTGAAACCGTTTCGCGTGTTGTTCTTTGCGATGCAAGCACGGGCGAGTGCCAGGATCTTGCCATCGACGAAGTGCCCCAGTGGGTTGACCGAGCATATCCTGCCGACTTGCTCATCCAGCAGTACAACTGGAGCGGCGCACTTTCCGGCGGCTGGATTAACTCTTGGTTGGGCCAGAGTGGCGTTAAACAAACCACTCCTGGATCCGATGGCCAGCTTGGCTACAACTACATTGCCAAGGATGACGACGTTTGGGTATATTCCGGCGTAACTTCGGCAACTGCGGATAATTCCATCATTGGCTTTGTTCTAATTAATCAGCGTACCGCCGAATCCAAGTTCTATCCAGTTGCTGGTGCAACCGAAGAATCTGCAATGAGCTCAGCAGAGGGCCAGGTTCAAAATCTTAAGTATGAAGCAACCTTCCCGCTGTTGATCAATGTTGACAATCAGCCGACCTACTTTATGGCTTTGAAGGACAACGCGGGCCTGGTTAAGAAGTATGCGATGATCGACATCCAGCGCTACCAGAATGTAGCCGTAGGTGACACACTCGAGGAAACCGAGAAGTCGTATAAAAAACTGCTTCGCGCAAACGGCGTCTCTACCGACGATGATTCCGGCAAAGCAACTAAGACGAACGGAACAGCAACTGGTACTATTTCGCTGATTTCGCCTGTGGTTCTTGATGGTAATTCTCATTACTACGTCATGCTCAATGGAGACGGCACGCTCTATGACTGTCCTGTAGCCAACGTAGTCGATATCGTTCGCTTCAAGGAAGGCGATAGCGTGACCCTGACGGTAAGCGGTGACAATGGTGATGTTGCTACTGTCTCTGCTGTATCTCAGGCAAATGATGCTGGCAGCTCTAATGCTTCTGCGTAGCGAAATAGCGTATCGCTAAGTGAATCTAGGGACCCTGTTTGAACAGGGTCCTTTTTTTATGAGTACAGGCTGCGGAAAAGTAATGCTCCGCAATAATGGCCTGGATGCATAACGAAAAAGCACCTGGAATGAATCTTCATTCCAGGTGCTTCATTAGAGGTTTGGCTCGCATAGAGGAGCGTTATTATCGTCGAGTGGTTATTCGGAGAGCCTTAGTCGTCGATGAGGACTACGCTTGCGTAAACGGGTCCATGAACGCCCACGACACGAACCAGCTCGATGTCAGCGGTGTTTGAAGGGCCGCTGATGAAAGTCACGTTAGAAGGCATTTCCTCGCCTCCAGCGATGCGTTTTTCCCAATCATCCATCAGTTGTGTCATATAAGGGAAGATGGTGCTCTTGCGCAACAGGGCAATGTGGCCGATAGGCAGAAGGCATACTGCCCGTCCAGACTTTTCCGTGCAACGCTGCATGATGGTGGCGGTTTCTGCGATGCCTGCGGAAGCAAAGGTGATGCCAATATCGGCACTCTCAGCGCGCCCCATGCTCTTTTCTCGGCTGGTGGGGTTCCAGCGAACAGCTTCGAAGGAAGCGTTATTCAGAACTTCGGGAATGCCAAAGCCATCGATCTCGGGAACGTCGGAATAAACGATGTGTCCGCCTTGACCGATCTCGTTAACCAAATCAAGCACAACCTGGGATACTTCTTCCGGCTTTGCTTCGCGAACGATGGTGCCCATCTTGGTTGCTTCTTCGGTGAACCATTGAGCGAGCTCCTCGGTGGAGTAATCACGATAATCTCCAGGCAACGGTGCCTTGGTTGCTTCGCAGGGTTCAATGGATGCGGGGGGTTCAGTGCGGCCAAGCGCCTGGGATATGGGTTTCAGGAACTCCTCGAGGCTTACTGTGCTCATTAGTTCTCCTCTCGGTTGGCGTTGTTGCGACAGGCATCGGTAAGAGCTTGGGCAGTTTCAGCGCGCTTTTGCTCCTCTTCTTGTTTTTTATGCTCCGCAAACCACGAACGGAACTTCTTGCTGCTCATCGTGTCAAGATTGCGCGATGCTAACCAGCCGTTCAGGACAGGGATCCAAGTGCTGCCGCGATCAAGCTGATTTGTTTTGCCGGTCATGAGCTTCATTGCAGGTGCCGCCGCTGCCGTAAGAGCTCCGTAGGTAATGCGATTCGAGAAAGTTGCGGCTGCTGCAGTGAAGATGGCCTTTTCGACAGGAGATACGTAGCCTTGGCTTACCACGTTACGTCGATGCTGGGAAATGAGATTCGGAAGCGGCACCTTCACAGGGCACACCTCCGCGCATTGTCCGCATAAAGAGCATGCGTAGGGCAGCTTCGCTGTTTTCTCGTATCCAACAAGGAGGGGAGTCAAAACAACGCCCATGGGACCTGGGTAGATTGAGCCATATCCATGACCGGTAATGTGACGGTATACTGGGCAAGAATTCATGCACGCGCCGCAGCGGATGCAGCGAAGCATGGGACGGAATTCATGAGCCAGAATATCGGTGCGTCCGTTGTTCACGATTACGATATGCACATTTTTTGGGCCATCAGCTTCGCCCTCTCGACGGCATCCCGTATTAATAGAGAACGAACCAGAGATCTTGGCACCGACAGCGCTGCGCACCAAGAGTTTCATCATTACGTCGAGGGAGCGCAGGTCGGGTACGATGCGCTCAGTGCCCATGACGACAATTTGCGTTTCGGGGATGCTCGAAGCCATACGTGCGTTGCCCTCGTTGGAAACGAGAGTGCAAGAGCCGGTTTCCGCAACGCCGAAGTTGCAGCCGGTTACGCCAATGGGGGCATTCATGAATTCGGGGCGTAGCGTTTTGCGCAGGAAACGGGTGATTTCCTCGGGGTCATTAGTGCCCTCGTAGCCCTTTTGCTCATGGTAAAGATTGCGAATGGAAGTGCGGTCAAAGTGCAGCGCGGGCACAACGATGTGCGAAGGTGCATTGCCTGCAGTTTGGATGATGTGCTCGGCGCAGTCGGTCTCGATCGGTTTGATCCCGTGCGATTCCAGGAACGTGTTGAGCCCGATTTCTTCGGTCATCATACTCTTGGACTTTACGCAGCTTTTAGCACCTTCTGCTTCAAAGATATCCAGAATGCAATCGAGCGCGTCATTGTCGGTAGGGGCAAAATGCACCTGTGCACCGTTTTTTTGAGCATTCGTCGCAAATTGGCGAACGTAGTAGTCAAGGTTCTCGAGCACATGGTCGCGAATGGCTGCGGCATGCGTGCGGAAATCCTCCCAGTTGTCCACTTCGGCAACAAGAGCGTCGCGCTTGCCGGTAATAACGTCCTGAGCGGTTTCGATGGCTCGATGCTTGAACGTATCGGAAAGCGCACGATGGATGCGGTCCTCGAGGGGTGCATTGTCGTAGATGATCGACATTTCCTATGCCTCCAATCGAGAGTCGAGGATTTGCGCAATATGCATAACCTTCATATTGCTGGAAACAACACCTTGCTCGATGAGGCGATCGAGAGCGCCCTTGATGTTCATGAGGCATGCCTGGTCTGCACCGCAGAGGTAGTCGGCTCCGGTGGCAAGTGCGAATGCAGCTTTTTCCTGGACCATATGTCCAGAAACCTCAGGCTCTTTAACGCTGAATGTGCCGCCGAACCCACAGCAGCGGTCAGCTTCGGGCATTTCAATGTAGCTGAGCCCCTCTACATTCTTCAAAAGGGTAAGGGGCTGCTCTTCTACGCCGAGCATGCGAGTGAGGTGGCAGCTCTTGTGGTAGGTGACCGTGCCATCGAGGTGGGCGCCAACGTTGGTGACGCCTAAAACATCAACGATGAACTGAGTGAATTCATAAATGCGCGGAGCAAGATCAGCAATTTTGTTGCTGTATTCGACATCGTCTGCAAAAAAATGAGGATACTCGGCCTTGATTGCCCAAGCGCAAGAGCCAGTGAGCGAAACAATGGTGTCGTAACCGCTGTAGGCATCGATAACCTTTTTCATCATGGGCTTGGCTTCTTCGATGTAGCCCGAATTTGAAAAGGGCTGGCCGCAGCATACTTGGTCATCGGGGAGCTCTACTTCGCATCCAAGTTTCTCAAGTACGTTGACGGCAGCGATTCCCACTTCTGGATAAAGCATGTCGACCATGCACCCTGGGAAGAACGCGACTTTCATTGGGGTCCTTTCTCGATAAACAAATTAATGTTCAAGCTTTACCCATCGATTGGCAAGAACGCGACCGTAGGCGCTGGAACTTGGTCAGTGAACGGTGGCAAAGAGGGGGCTTTGAGCATAAAAAGGATGTTTCTGAAAATTGCGGAAAAAATGCTTGACGATGATGTGCTTCTTAGTAAAATACAAGGGCTGTTAAAAACAGTCTTTTGTTTACATAGTTCCGCTGCTCAAGACAGCAGGTACCGAAAGGTTTAATCGCAATATGCGGCCCGCCGAGGTGGTCGATAAGTATCGCGCTTTACGGCCCCTGCGTCTTAGGACGGAAGGGGTCGTTTCTTTTCTCAAGCACGACTCCACCCATTCGGGGCGGAACCCGAGTTTGAGATAAAGGAGGTGTACATATGCCAAGTGTAAAGAACGAAACCAAGCTCGCACAGATCAAGGAAGATCTCGAAGGTGCTGGTGCAGTATGGGTTGTTGATGCTTGTGGTCTTACCGTAAAGGAGACTCAGGCTCTTCGCCAGGCTGTTCGCGAAGCAGGCGCTTCCATGAAGGTTTACAAGAACACCCTCATGCACATCGCGCTCGCTGACGCTGAGCTGCCCACGCTCGACGACATGCTGCATGGTCCTAGCGCATTCGTATTCGCCGGTGATGATGTTGCTGCTGCCGCTAAGGCAGTTAAGGAGTTCTCCAAGACCAATGAGACCCTGGAAATCAAGGGTGGTTTGATGGAAGGCGCTGCTGTAAGCGCTGCTGAGGTTGAAGCTATTGCTTCTCTGCCTTCTCGCGAAGAGCTCTACGCACACATTGCTGCTGCTATCAACGGTGTTGCTCAGGGTCTTGCTACCGCTATCAACGGTGTACCCCGTGGTTTGGCTCAGGTCACCAAGGCCGTTGCCGACCAGAAGGAAGCTGCGTAAGCGGATTCCTTGCAGCGTGAAATTCGCTGCATAACAAGTATTTTGAAATATCGGCTGCAATCATAAGGGTTTGCAGCCCAACGAAAGGAAACTAACATGGCTGTTTCTCGCGAAGAGATCATCGAAGCTCTGAAGGAAATGTCCCTGCTCGAGGCTTCTGAACTGGTAAAGGACATCGAGGAGACCTTCGGCGTATCCGCTGCTGCTCCCGTTGCTGTTGCTGCTGCTCCTGCTGCTGGCGGCGAAGCTGCTGCTGAGAAGTCCGAGTTCGACGTTGTACTCGAAGGCTTCGGCGACAACAAGATCGCTGTTATCAAGGCTGTACGTGAGATCACCGGTCTCGGCCTGAAGGAAGCTAAGGAAGTAGTAGAGTCTGCTCCCGCTCCTGTACAGGAAGGCGTTGCTAAGGACAAGGCTGAGGAAATCAAGGCTAAGCTCGAAGAGGCAGGCGCTGCTGTAACCCTGAAGTAACTCATTTTTCGAGTATCTTCTTCAAAGTGCCCAGCTTATGCTGGGCACTTTTTTTATGCGATGATGCTAGCTGTTTGCTGATGTTTGAGGCTGTTTCTATATTGCAGCTCGGAAACGCCTTTGGCGTTTGATTGCTAATGCCTGTTTTTGCATATAGGGTAACCATTGAAGATATTCTTGAGCGCTCGAAGCGCTTCGGATGACTAACAACGAAAGGATCCTTGATGGAAAAAGGCTATTTTGCGGCAGCGTGGGGTGATGTGACTAAGTCGCCTAGTTGGGCATCGGTTGTGCCTCGTCTGGGTTTGCTGTGCCTTATTCCCATCTTTGGCGTTGTGGTGATGTACGGGTATCTTTTCTCTTGGGCTCGTGATATCGCATGGAATGTTCATCGCCCCCTTCCGAGAAAGATATTTGCCAATGAAGACGGAAGCCTCTATAGGCGTGGTTTTTTCATCTTCGTTGTTGCGCTGGTCTTTTCGCTTGTTCCAGAGCTCGTTAACTTATTTATTGGCATGTCTGCCGGCTTTTCATTTGGTGGCACAGCATTGTATGGGTCGTATGTGCCGGCGCTCTTTGGCTCCATGATCTGGCTTGCCGGCAATTCGGCTAGCGCAGCCCTGTCGTTCTTGGCTGCTTTGTTTTTCTGGGTTGGAGCGATGCGCGTTTCTTTGTACGGAACGCTTTCATCGGGTTTTCAGGTTCAAAAGATCTGGGCAATGATGAAACATGATTTCATTGGGTTGCTTCGTATTGTCGGGATGGCAATTTTGATTGCTGTGGCTATCGCGTTTTCCGCGATGGTTCTCGCGCTGTTCTTCGCTCTGATTTGCAGCGGTTTGATTTGGCTGATGTCGAGCGGTTCGTCGACATCCATGGTCGCCGCTGCCCTGATTGTTCTTTTGGGCGCTGCGTTTCTTGCGTTGCTACTATTTGCTTACGTACTTCAAAATGCGTTGGTGTTTCGTGCGTTGGGCTATTGGACCCGTCAATTCGATGTGAGCCTCTGGAACGGCCAGGATGACCCAATGCCCTTTGAGCGTAACGATATGCAATATTCCAATAACGTTTCTGCGCATCAGGGTTTTGCTGCGCAGTGTTCTCCGACATCAAACCATGTTTCTGACGCAGCTTATGGCTGCGAATCGTCTGTTGGCCCCATTCCCAGTGGCGTCCCATCTGGTTTTGCTCAAACCGCTCCCTTTGCTGGTACGGGTGGGCCTATTGCTCAACCCGCTCAAGAATTCCACGGCTCAGAGTCGCTAACCCATGGCTCTGAAGGTGACGAAAATACCGGCTTGCAGGTTCTATGACCCACTGCTGACTGGAGAGCAGCCCCAAAACAGAGAGACAGACTCCCAGGCAAAGCCAGAGGGCGAATCCAAAACTAATTAGTTGTTCGATGCTTTTCTTCTGCGATGCGAAGAAGGGTTTCGTTTAAGATCTGATACACCTCGCGTGTCTGCCCGTTAAGGCACGCGAGGTGTTTTTCTATGGTTGCCATGTCGCCGCGTTCGGCGGGTCCGGTAAGTGAAGCAACAGTTCCTTCGTTCGCCACATGCTGGGCATTTCCCAGGAATAGAGGCGCAAGCGCTCTTTCGGCACTTTCGGAGCTGAATCCGCATTTCACCAACTCGTTGCAGGACAGCCGATAGAGCGCAATAACGTGATTTGATGCCATTGCGGCTGCAGCGTGATAGCGCACCTTTTGCTCAGTTTTAATAATCTGATAGGGGTTTCCCATTGCTTCGACAATCGAGATAGCTTCGTTCAATTTTCCGTTGTCTCCCTCGATGGCGAAAAAGGCCTTTTGCAATTCATCGGTGCTGGTGCATTTCGATGGAATTGCGAAAAGGGGATGGACGGAATAAGCGTATGCTCCCTTATCGCTGCATCCGTTAAGCTCGGAAGAGGGAAGAGCCCCGCTGCAGTGGCAAATCAGCATCCCGTTTAGAACCTCGTTGTCATCTGAATCCCTAATTGTTTCCCAGGTAGGTACAATCTGGCCATCTGGCGTGGTGATGAATAGAGCATCGCATTTTGCTGCGAGATTGATCGGCGATTCGAATGCTTGTGACCCCGTCAACTGCGCTGCCTCTTCGGCAGAGGCGTAGGTTTTGCTGGTGTATCCGATGAGCTCATGTTCTTGCGCAAAGTAACGTCCAAGCGAGCAGCCGACTTTTCCTGCACCAACAAAGCCTATTCTCATGATGACCCTCTACTCCTCGACAGGGGTTAGTTTTCCTGTAGTTGAATCGATGATAAACCCGCGTACTGTGATTGTTTCAGGGATAAGGGGATGGTGGGCAATGGTTCGGACAGTGGCACGAACACTTTCTTCTCCATCGTCGAATCCTTGAAGCCATGTTTCGAAATCGATTCCGCAGTAATGCATCATGTCGATGTGGTCTTGCGAGATTCCCGCATTCAGCATGTGGCAGATCATGTCATCGGAATTCATGTGCTGAGCACCGCAGTTGCTGTGGCCAACTACCATGATCGTTTTCACTCCGAGTTCAAAAACGGCTACCAGCAGGCTTCTTATAACGCTGCCAAAAGGATGGGATATCACTCCGCCAGCGTTTTTGATTATCTTGGCATCGCCATTCTTGAGTCCCAATGCCGCCGGTAGAAGTTCGGTAAGGCGCGTGTCCATGCAGCTTACTATTGCTAGCTTTTTATCGGGGTATTTATCGGTTGAGTATTTGAGATAGCCCTTTTCTTCGACGAATGTTTTATTGTGGGTCAGGATTTCATCTATGGTGCTCATGGCTTTCCTTGAGGTTTTTTCTTTTGCGGTATACGTGCTGAATGGCCATAAGCGGGTGGCGGAATATCATCCGAGGTCCACTGTAGGCCATGATTTCCTTGATTTTTTGCCGCATGGCAGGTCGATAGCATTGGGTGGGGCAGGTGTCGCAAGTTCCGCTGTGCTTATGGGGGCAGCGTCGTGTTCGCTCCAGGGAGTAGTCAATAACCTTTGCGCATTCGGGGCAGAGTTTTTCTCCTTGAGCGCAAATGTGGTGATGGCCACGGCAAAATACAGCTGCCATGGCCATCACAGTTTTCTCGTCTTGTTCCAGTCTTTTCTTCTCAGAGGGGCTAAGAATGGGGTCAGACATATTACCTCAGCTATCCATAGATGCGCTTAAGCTCAGCATAGGCGGCATCTGCTTCTTCCATTACGTCTGAAATAATCTTTGCAACAGGCTTAACTTCAGTAATTACAGGGGAGATCATGCCGGCAGAGAAGGCGCCGTTTTGGTAGTCGCCGTTATGAGCGCGTGCGATAGATCCCGTGCAGTAGTCATTCAGCTCTTCTTCCGATGCACCAGCATAATACTTTTCCCAGAAACCATCGGTGAAGGGGTTCTTGATGCAGCGAACCTGCTTTTTACCAGGGATGCCGGAAAGAACGGTGGCGTTGTCTTTGGAGTCGACGATGAGTTGCTTATATATATCAGATACCGTGCACTCATCGGAGGTTAGGAAGATGGTGCCCATTTGGATGCCAACGCACCCTAAAGCCAAGGCGGCAAGGAGACCCCTGCCGTTAGCAAAACCGCCCGCTGCAATAACAGGGATATCTACTGCCTCAACTACTTGGGCAACTAAGGGAAGGGTGGTCATTGATCCGATGTGGCCACCGCCCTCGATTCCTTCGCAAATAACTGCCGCAGCTCCAAGTTTTTCCATTTTCTTGGCCGCGCGAGCGTGGGGCACAAGAACAATTGCTTTGATGCCTGCTTCTGCGAGCTTGGGAACGATGGTCGCGGGGTTTCCGGCGGAAACCGTGCAAATCTGCACGCCTTCTTCAATGCAGACATCGGCGATCTCGTCGATACGATTGTTCTCCATGATCAAATTGACCGCAAAAGGCTTATCGGTCAGAGAACGCGCGGTTCGAATCTCTTCACGCATATATTCAGGTGTGTCGAATCCGCACTGAATAACACCCAGTCCGCCGGCATTAGAAACAGCGGCAGCAAATTTTCCGTCGGTGATATGGGCCATGGCACCCTGGATAATGGGGTATTCGATGTTAAGCAAGTCGCAAAGTTCGGTCTTCATAAATAATTCCCTCCTGATTAAGTAATCCCGAAACATAAGTCCGTTTGAACTATGTAAGCGAAGCATAGCATTAATAAGGTTGAGTATTTGCGAACAGGAAGAGAGATTGCTAGCAGGAGATAGTGGTAAGCATGATTCCAAATGTACTTGCTCCTCAATTCCTCCACAATGTAGTAACCCGATCTGACCTGGGACTATAAGTCAATTATGCGAAATATTGCATAAGATTGTATATTTCCTCCTTGCAATCACCCCAGGGCGGGGTATTATAGCTAAGCCTTCTGACGAGGGGGCGCCCCGAAAGGGGCGGCACCGAGTCGGCGAGCGGCCCGCAAGGCGGGGCGCGGGGCCGGGGAGAGGAAACTTTCCAAAAAAAGTCCTTGACACGGCGGGGCCAAGAGAGTAGATTACTTTCTTGCGCGAACGGCGGAGCCGATTCGCGGCCGGGGCCCACGGGCCCGGGCGGGAACCTTCAGAACCGGATACTGTGAGAGACGGAACATAAGTCAGATTCAAACCTGTCGATCAGCCGCCCGCACCGAAGCGGGAGAGGCGAGTTGACGTACTTTTTTATCTAGAATCAAACATCTTTTTCAACGGAGAGTTTGATCCTGGCTCAGGATGAACGCTGGCGGCGTGCTTAACACATG